>Ga0272441_10003166_pt1 | contig 31832 bp, 1 predicted proteins | sample SSMProp6N_FD_193582 | JGI IMG/M metagenome (GOLD analysis project Ga0272441, IMG submission 193582) | Marine sediment archaeal communities from Little Sippewissett salt marsh, Falmouth, MA, United States - SSM-Prop-6N | ecosystem: Environmental > Aquatic > Marine > Wetlands > Sediment ... | reverse complement strand
GGTGCTGGACTCTGCCGTGTTGTTCGAGGTCGTGTAGTAGAACGTGATCTGGTTCTCGCTCGGGTTCGGCGTGCTGATCGTGAACGCGAAATCGGTCGTGCCGCTGTCGCCTTCGTTCAGGCCGATGTCCCCGATCGAGAGCACCGGGAACCCGTCGTCGTTCGTGATCGTGCCCACCTCCTGCGCGTCGGTCAGCGTCGCGTTCACCGCGTTCGTGATGTTCACGAAGAACGTCTCGTCGTCTTCATAGACAGCGTCGCCCGTCACGTTCACCGTCAGCGTCGTGCTCAACGTGCCCGCAACAATCACGCCGGAGCCCGAGGTCTGTGTATAGTCGTTGTCCGCGACCGTCGCGGTGTCGTTCGAGGTCGTGTACCAGAACGTGATGTTCGAGCCCGACAGGCTCGGGGTCGAGACCGTGAAGCTCAGCGCGCTCGAGCCGCTGAACCCTTCGTTCTTGCCGGTGTCCGCGATCGAAAGGGTGGGGAACGGGTCGTCGTTTGTAATGATCCCGACCGCGCCGGCATCCCCGAGCGTCGCGCCGGTTGCGTTCGTGATATACACGTAGAACGTCTCGTCCGGCTCGTTGTAGTAGTCGCCGTTCACGGTGATCGCGATCGTGGTCGCGCTGTGGCCCGCGAGCAGCGTGAACGAGCTCGGCCCGCCGACGTACGGCTCGGCACTGCCGAACCCGACCATGCTCGAGCCGCTCACCAGGTTCGTGTTGCACGCGAGCAGCCAGTTCTCGGACCGCGCGATCGCAGAGACGCGCACCTCGTCCACGTCGCCTTCCCACCATTGCGGGTTGCCGCCGGTGCCCGGCTGGCGGCGGCCCATCAGGAACCGGTTCGTGGACTGTGAGTTGATGTTGGCCGTGTAGTTCGAGCTGGCCTGCACGACGGCGTCCTGCCAGATTCGGCCCGCCTGCCCGTCGTAGGTGCCGGCCAGATAGGTCCAGACCCCGTCTTCCATCGTATCGCCGCCCATGATAGTCGGCGTGCCCGCCGTGCCGTAGTTCAGGCGCAGGCGCGGCTTGTCGTAGCTGCCCGAGCCCTCCTCCAGCCCGAGCCAGTACCAGTGGCTGTTGTATTTCGCGCCCTTGTCCACGATGGCCGGCCATTGGTTCGTAATGCCGCCGGCCGGCTTGCTGCACCAGGCCTCGACGCTCATCGTGTTGTCCGTGATGTGCAGCACGTTGTTCGCGTTGTTCGAGACCGACAGCACCTCGAGCCAGCCCGCGGCGCCCGGCAGGTCGATGCCCTTGCCGACCGGCGAATCGATCGAGACCAGGTCGTGCGTGCCCGGGTTCAGCTCGATCACCGTCGCGTGGTTCGTGTAGCGCGTCGAGTCGAGCTGTTGCGGGGCCGTGCCCGCCGGATCGCCGTGCATGTGCCAGACCCCGAGGAAATCCTCGTCCCACACGTTCGTGATGTTCTCGGGCGAAGCGCTCACGTTCGGCTTGCCGTAATACATCCAGAACACGGTGTCCGTCGCGTTCGACAGCACGGGCAGACGCACCCACGCGACGTAACTGCCGCTGTTCGTCACGTAGTCCTCGATCTCGTGCGAGAGCACGGTCGCGTGGTCCGGCTGCGTGAACACGATGTCCCAGCCGCTCGTATGCTCGACGTCGCCGCCCGAGTCCACATGCTTCAATGCGTTCGTCACACCCAGCCCGTCGCTGCGTACGAGCAGCGGGAAGTTCGTCAGGTCCGACTGGACCGCCCCGCTCGCGACCGCGAGCTGGCGGCGGTACTGATAGCCGCCCAGCCACGGGACCCCTTCATAATCGTTGTCCGCGACCGTCGCGGTCCCGTTCGTGGTCCCGTAATAGAACGTGATGTCCTGGTAGCTCTCGTTCGGGGTCGAGACCGTGAACAGGAACTCGCTCGTCCCGCTGTCGCCCTCGTCAGCGCCGTAGTCGGCGATCGAGAGCACCGCCGTCGCATCGTCGTTCGAGATCGTGCCCAGCCCTTGCCCGTCGGTGATACTCGCGCCGAGCGCGTTCGTGATGTTCACGTAGAACGTCTCGTCCGGTTCGTTCTTCGTGTCGCCGTAGACCAGCACGTTCAGGTTCGTCGACAGCGTGCCCGCGAGCAGGCTGATCGTGCCGTAGCTCGGTCCGCCGAACCCGTAATCGTTGTCCGCGAGCGTCGCCGTCCCGTTCGAGGCCGCCCAGTAGAGCGTCACGTTCTGGTAGCTCGCCGTCGGCGTCGAGACCGTGAACGTCCAGTCTGTGGAGCCGCTGTCCAGCTCGTTGTCCGCCACGTCCGCGATCGACAGGCTCGGGTAACTGTCGTTGTTCGTGATCGTGCCGAGCCCCTGCGCGTCGCCCAGGTTCGCGTTCGACGCGTTCGTGATGTTCAAGTAGAACGTCTCGTCCGGCTCGTAGACCTCGTCGCCGTAGACCGTGACCGTCACCGTCGTGCTGTACCCGCCGATGTCGAGCACGTGCGAGCCGCTGTATGCCGCATAGTCCGTGCCCGACTCCGCCGTGTTGTTCGAGGTCGTTACCCAGAACGTGATCTGGTTGTCGCCCGCGGTCGGGGTCGTGACCGTGAAGGTCAGGTTCGCCGTGCCGCTGTCGCCTTCTTCCAGGCCCGTGTCCGCGACGGACAGGATCGGATAGTCGTCGTCGTTCGTGATCGTGCCGAGCCCGATACCGTCGGTCAGACCGGCCCCAACCACGTTCGTGATGTTCACGTAGAACGTCTCGTCCATCTCGCCCGTCTCGTCGCCGCTGACCTGCACGGTCAACGTCGTCGTGGTCTGGTCCGCGTCGATCTGAAGGCTGCCCGAGACTGCCGTATAATCGGTGCCGGCCACGGCCGTCCCGTTCGAGGTCGTGTAATAGAACGTGATGCTCGAGGTGCTCGCGTTCGGGCTCGAGACCGTGAAGATGAAGTCGGTCGTGCCGCTGTCGCCTTCGCCCTCGGTCACGTCGCCGATCGACAGGCTCGCCCCGATATCGTCGTTCGTGATCGTGCACAACGCCTGCCCGTCCGAGATCGTGGCATAGCTCGCGTTCGTCACGTTCACATAGAATGTCTCGTCGTCTTCCAGGATCACGTCGCCGTTCACCGCGATCACGACACTCGTCACGGTCGTGTTCTGATCGATCGTGATGCTGCCGCTTTCCGCCACGTAATCGTTGTGTGCCGTGGTCGCGGTCCCGTTCGAGGTCGTATACCAGAACACGATGTCCTGGCCGCTCGCCGCGGAGAGCGTCACGCTCAACGCCAGGTCGGTCGTGCCCGAATCGCCTTCGTCCAGACCGCCGTCGGCAATGCTCAGGCTGACCGGGTCGTCGTCGTCGTTGATCGTGTAGATGTGCTGGCCGCGGTTGCCTATGTCCGCGTTCTGCGGGTTCGACAGCGTGAACACGACCGTCTCGTTCGGCTCGTCCAGCGCGTCGTCCTCGACCACGAACAGGAAACTGTTGCTCTCCACGCCCACATTGAAGGTGATGACGCCCTGCGCCAGCGAATAGTCGACCCCGTTCGACGCGGTCCCGCCCCCAACACTGTACGCCACGGTGGTCTGCTCCTCGGCCTCGTCCTCGAGCTCGGCCCAGACCGTGACGTTCGTCGCGCTTTCCGGCCCGCTCGAGGACGCGACCGAGAACTGCACGATCGCCTTGACCTCGTCCTCCTCGTCCTCGTCCGGCGCGAACACGATGTGCAGGGCCGGCCGGCTCAGGTTGCTGTAGACGGTCGCAATATAGGCGGGTCCGCGATCGATCGACGAAACGCGCACTTCGTCGATGCCCTCGCCCCAGAACCCGCTGGCGTTGTCCGGATCGCGCGAGCCGATCGAGAGCCCGTCCGTGTCGCCGAGCGTGCCCGTCACGGGCCCGTACTGGTTGATCTGCGCGCCGGCAAAGTAGAGATGATTGCTCGTGTCGTCCCAGGTCCCGACCAGGTAGTTCCAGTGCTTGCGCCAGCCCTGGTCCCAGTTCGTGCCCTGGATGTAGCGCACGGTCGTGTTGCGGTCCACGTCGCTGAGCTCGAAATACCAGTCGCGCCGGGCCGCCGTGTTTGCGCCCGACTGCACACGCGTGCTCGCCATGTAGAACCCGTTGTCGTCGCCGTCATACTCCATGCAGCCCAGGATATAGTGGGTGTACGGGTTCGTGGAGGTGGTCGTCTTCTGGTACCAGGCCTCGACGGTCAACTGCGTGTAGCTCAGACCTTGCAGCCCGTCTGCCACGATCCGCTCGTTGCCGCCGTCGAAATCGATGCAGTTCCCGGCAATCCCGCCCCGGACATCGTCGGCGGTCAGTTCCGCGGGCACTGCCGCTACCGCGTGGTGCTGGTGCGGGGTGCTGTCCCAGAAATTCGTGTCGTTGCCGACCAACGTCTGGCCCAGGTGCCAGACCCCGACATAGTGCTTGTCCCAGACATTGGTCGTGTGCTCGGTTGTGGCCTGCACGTTCGTGTTGCCGTAATAGACCAGGAATTGCGTGTCCTGGTCGCTCGGCAGGGACGGGATCCGGACCCAGGCCAGGTACTGGCCGCTTTCGGGATCGTACGTATCGATTTCGTGGTCGAGCACGTTCGTGCCGTTCAGCTCGGTGAAGAGGATGTCCCAGCCGTTCGTGTTCCGGACCGCACCGCCGCTGTCCACGTGGCGCAGCCGCGCGGCCATGTCGATGAACTCCGTGCTGACCAGCAGCGGGTAGTCGGTCAGGTTGCCGGCCACCATGTCGGAGCTGATCGTTACGCGCCGGCGATGCGCGTAGCCGTCGATCCAGCCGGTCTCGTCGTCGCGCAGCAGCCCGGTCACGCGGTTCGGATAGCCGGCCCCGGCATTGACCGCGTCCTCGATCGCGACCGTGATCGTCTCGCCGCCTTCCTCGTCCGAATCCGTGACGGCCGTGATCGTGACCGCCGCGTTCGTGTTGCCCGCCAGAATCGTGACCTCGTTCGTGGCCGTATAGTCGGTGCCCTTCACGGCGAGCCCGGAATAGGCGAGCGTGACCGTCACGTCGTTGGTCGGCGCGAACGAGAGCCCGACGTTCACCGTCAGCGTGCCGCCGTCCTCGCTCATGCTCGTGGTCGGCAACGCGAGCCGCGCGACCGGCTTGCCGGGCGCCGCTTCGGCGCCGAACCGCGCGAAGCTTGCCGGGTCCGCCTGGTTCCTGTTGCAGGTGGCCAGCCAGCTCTGCGAGCGCGCGATGTCCGAAATGCGCACCTCGTCGATCACACCGTTGAACGTGCGGTCCGCGGCCGCGGAGCGTGTCCCGATCCGGAGGTTGCGCGCGCTGTCGTCGCTCGGGGGGCCACCGGCCGCCTCAATTGTATAGACGCCGTTCATCGGCACACCGTGCGCCCAGAGCTTGACGGTGTTGTCGCTGTGCAGCGTGAACGCGACGTGGTGCCATTCGCTCATCTCGAGCCGCAACGTCGAGCGCTCGCGCGCCTCATTCCCGCTGCAACGGACCCGACCGAACATCTGCATGCCCTCCAGCTGCTCGCCCTCGTTGCCGACGCGCCCGATCCCGAAATCATAGCCGATCCCACCGTCGTCGTTGTCGTTCGCGTTGTCCACGATCCGGCCGCCGCCGTCCTGGTCGCTCCAGTAGTTCTCGCCTTCGGTCCGCGCATAGATCCAGGCCTCAATCGTCAGCGCGTCTTTGCCGTAGGCGGCCAGCGTGGAATCGGCCGCGACCTGCACGTAGTCGTTTGCCCCGTCGAAATCCAGGCCGCCGCCGACCTGCCCGGCAACCTGGTCTTCGACCGTCATGTTGACCGGGTCCCCGTCGTTGTCGTTCGCGGTGCTGTCCAGCGCGGAATAGCCGGCGAGCGTCGGGTCCTCGTCCAAATGCCAGACACCCATGTAGTGGATGTCCCACACTTCGCTCGCGTGCTGCGTGTCGGTCGCGACCTGGTCGTTCCCGTAATACATGTGGATCCGCGTGTCCTGGCTCGCGTGCAGGTACGGCAGCCTGACCCACGCGACGTAGACCCCGGAATTCGTGACGTACGTGTCGATCTCGTGCGAGAGCGCGTTCGTCGCGTTGTAGGCCGCGAAAACCACGTCGTAGCCGCTCGCGTGCTCGACGTGACCGCCGCTGTCCACGTGTTTCAGCTCGTTGGTCAGCCCCGTGCCCGCCGTGCTCACGAGCAGCGGGAAGTTCGTGAGCTTCTCGCTCACGTCCTCCGCCGAGATCGTGAGCGTGCGGCGGTACGCGTAGCCCGTGATCCAGCTCTCGTCGTCCAGAACCGTCGCGCTCACCGTCAACGGCCAGCCTTTCAGACAATTGTCGACCGTGTCGATCGTGACAGTCAACGCCTCGTCGTTCTCGACCAGCGCGTCGTTCTGCGCGCTCAGCGTGATGGTCGCCGTCTGGTTGCTCGCCAAAATCACGACGTTCGTGGCCGTGGCCGTGTAGTCCGTGCCCTCTTCGGCAACACCGCCGAACAGCACGCTGACCGGTACGTCGTTCGTCGGCGGGACCGACAACTGCACGCTCACCACCGTCTGGCCGCCGTCCTCGTCGAATTCCGGCTCGCTCACTTCAAGCCACACGCGCGGTACCTTCGATTCCGATTCCGCGGCCGGCGGCGCGAATGTGCTGCCGTCAACCTGGTTCGAGTAGCAGGCCGCGATCCAGCCGGCGGACCGCGGGATGTCCGAGATGCGCAGCTCGTCGATCATGCCGTCCCAGTTGTAGGCGCCGTTGTTCGGGCCGAGCGCGCCGATCACGGCACTGACGTTGCCGGCGTTCGTGCCGGTCGCTGTGTACGCGCCGCCGTCCTGTCGGCCGTCCAGGTAACGCAGGTAGTCCGTGCCGTCATGGCTCAGCGTCCACATGTGCCAGTCGCCGACCGCGATCGTGTTGGTCCAGTGGAAGTAGGCGCTCGGGCCGCGGGTCAGTGCCGTCGGCCGGTTCGTCCAGCCGGCGCCGATCATGACGCACGTGCCGTCCTCCACGTACGGGATGGTCAGGATGCGGTCGTAACCGTCGCGCGTGTCGATCGTTTCCGGACGGGCCCAGGCCGAGAGCGTGATCGGGGCGCCCATATAGTGCACGAAGTTCGTGGCGGACGGCAGTGCGACGAAGTTCGTTGCGCTGTCCTCGAAATCGCGGGCCGTCCCGATCCCGGCACTCACGGCGAGCGCCCCGAAGTTCGTGCCGTGACGCGCGTACCGCGTCGAGTCCGGTAGATGACCGGTCGCGTTCGTGGCGGCCAGATGCCAGACCCCGAGGTAGTGCTCGTCCCACACGTTCGTCGTGTTCTCCGGCGATGCGCTCACGCCGTGCCGGCCGTAATACATCCAGATCGTGGTGTCGACCCCGTTCGACACGATCGGCACACGCACCCACGAGACGTAGTCGCCGGCCGCCGGCTCGTACAGCTCGATCTCGTGGTCGAGCAGGCTCGTGCCGTCCAGCGCGGTGAAGATGATGTCCCACGCGTTCGAGTGGTACACGTTCCCGCCGTACGCGCCGTAGCGCAGGTCGTTCGTCATCGTCGCGCTGTCGACCAGCAGCGGGAAGTTCGTCAAGGTCGCGCTCACGCTGTCGCCGTCGATCGTGATCGCGCGCCGGAACGCGTAGTCGGTCAGCCAGTCGGCATCGTCGTCGCCGATCGTGAGCGTCAGTTGCACGGTCTCGCCGGCCAGCGCCGGCGCGCTCACGCCGGTCAGGTCGATCACGATCGATTTGCCGCCCTCGATCACGTCGTTGTCGATGCCCGTGAACACGATCGTCGCGTTCGTGCTGCCGGCCGCGAGCGTGACGATGTTCGTCGTCACCGTATAGTCGGTGTCCTCGACCGCCGTGCCGGAATAGGCGAGCGTCACGGTGACCGTGCTCGTGAGCGTGTAGGGCAGCCCTACGTTCAGCGTCACGGTCCCGCCGTTCTCGTCCAGCGTCGTGCTGTTCGGGACCAGCGTCAGGAACGGGCCGCCCGCGGTCTCCGCGCCGATCGCGACGAACGAAGCGGCGTTGACCTGGTTCGAATGGCAGGCGGCGACCCAGGCGCTCGACCGGATCGTGCGCGACAGGCGCAGCTCGTCCAGCGCGCCGTGCCACGGCTCTTCGCCCCAGGTTATTTCCCGTTCGCTCGGGATCCGGCCGATCTCGCGGATGTTGCGGCCGACATCGCCCGAGTTGCCCGCACCCGAATCCTCGAGCACGCCGTCCATGTACAGCTCCATCCAGCCGGACGCCGAAACGCGCGTCAGGACCAGGTGATGCCAGGTCCCGTCGTTCACCTGGGTCGTGCTCTCGATCGGCGTGTTGTCGCCTTTCTGGAACCGGATATTCTCGCTCGCGTCCAGGAACCCCCAGAAGATGTCGTCGCCGCCGGTCGAATCCTCGACGCCGAGGAAGCCCGGCCCGTCCCACGCGCTGTCGCTGCCCGCCGCCGCGCTCGGCACGTTGATCCAGACCTCCATCGTCGCGGTGTCCCCGAGCAGATGCGTCACGTCGTGGTCGAGCGCCATGTTCCACTGCTGCGCATGCGACCCGAACTCCTGGGCGCCGGCGATGATCCCGTTCGTCGCGGCCGGCTCGTTGCCCGACGGCGCGCGCGCGGTGTTGCCGGCCCCGCTCGAATCGTAGTAGTTCGTGCCGGCCGTTTCCGCGAAATGCCAGACGTACTCGTAGGTGTCGTTCCAGACCCCGTCCGCGTTCTCCGGGCTCGGTTCGGAGTCCGCGCCCGGCTTCGCATAGTACATGTAGATCGTCTTCGACGAGGCCGTCGGCAGCGTCGGGATCCGGACCCAGCCGACATACGCGCCGCTGTTCGTGGTGTACGACTCGAGCTCGTGGTCGAGCTGTGTGGTCTGGTCCGTGTCCGTGAAGAGCACGTCGTAGCCGTTCGTGCTCCTGAGCACGCCGCCGCTGTCGATGTGTTTCAGCCGGTTCGTCAGGCTCGTGCCCGTCGTGTCGACCAGCAGCGGGAAGTCCGTCAGTTCCGCGCCGACCGAGCCGGCCGGGATCGTGATCGCCACGCGATAGCCGTAGCCGACCATCCACGTCTCGTCCGAGTTGAGCTGCGCGGTCACTTTTCCGGGCCAGGCCGCGGAGACGTCGGCCCCGAGCACAATGCTGGCCTCGACCGTCTCGGGCGGTTCCGGCTCCGTGTCGTTGACCGGCGTGATCGTGATCGTGCTCGACGCGTTCGTCTCGCCCGCCTCGATCGTCAGCTCGGTGCCGTCCACGACATAGTCAAGCCCGTTCGCCGCGGTCCCGCCGAACGCGAGGTTGAACGTGACGTCCTCGGGCTCGGGCCCGCCGGTCAGGTGCGCGCTGATCTCGGCCTGCCCGCTCGTCTCCGAACACGGACTGCCCGAAAGCGACAGCGCGACCTCGGGCAGGTTCGCGCCCTCGGCGACGCCCGGCGCGCCGAACGTGGCCGGGCTGACCTGGTTCGAATAGCAGGCGGCGATCCAATCAGCGTTCCTTGCGACGTCCTCGATGCGCACCTCGTCCATGATGCCTTGGAACTGTTCGCTGTTGCGGCCCGCGTGGTCGCCGAACAGGACCGGCTGGTCGTAGTTGTATACGATGGTGCTCTTGCTGCCGGGGTCCTGCCCGACGCTCGCGCCGTCGATGTAGTAGTCGACCGCCTGCGTGCTCCCGTCCCACACCATCGCGCAGTGCCGCCAGGTGTCCGCCGTGATGCTGCTGCCGTACGTGCCGTAACTCTCGCCGTCGATCCGGACAGTCAGTCCGCCGCCGGACGCGTACAACAGTGCGTATTCCATGTACGCATAGCTGTGGGTGCCGGGGAAGATGGGGTAGCAGACCACGTAGTTGTACGAGTTCATCGTGTCCGGCTTGACCCAGGCCGAGACCGTGACCGCGTCGGTCGGTTGCAGGCTCGGCGAATAGGGCACCACCGCCTCGTCGCTCGCGTTCGGGAACCCGAGCCCGTTGCCGAGATACGCGTTCGTCAAGACCGGCGAGATCGCCGCGCAATCATTCGCGTTCGCCGTGCTGTCCTTCACGGTACCCGCACCCAACGGCGTCTCGGCCATGTGCCACACGCCGCGATGTTCAGAGCTCCATACGCCGGGCGCGTTCTCCATGGTTTCTTCCACGCCCGGCTTGCCGTAATACATCCAGATCGTCGTGTTCACGTCGTTCGACAGGACCGGGAGCCGGACCCAGCCGAGATACAGGCCGGAGCTCGGCACATACAGCTCCAGCTCGTGATCGAGCTGGTTCGTGCCGTCGAACGCCGTGAACATCACGTCGTAGCCGTTCGTGCTCTGCACCGCGCCACCGTAACTGCCGTGCTTCAGGCCGTTCGCGATGCTGAGCCCTTCGGTGTCGACCAACAGCGGGAAGTTCGTCAGCGTGCTCGCGACCGCGTTGCTCGAAATCACGATCGGGATACGGTACGCATAGCCCGTCTCCCATTGCAGGTCGTCGTCGCTCACAATGACCGTCACCTGGTCGGCAGTCAGGTCGGGGTAGCCGTTCTCGATCGTGCCGAGCGCGATCTCGATCGGCTCGCCGCCTTCCAGCAGCGTGTCGTGCAGCCCGGTCACGGTGAACGTCTCGTTCGTCGTGCCCGCCGCGACCGTGACCTGGTTCGTGGCCGTGTAGTCGGTATCCTTCACCGCCACGCCCGAATACAGCAGGGTCACCGTCACGTCGACCGCGTTCGATTGCGCAAGCTCGACACTCACCTCCAGCGTGCCGTTGCTCTCGGCCAGGTAACTGCCGGCCGGCAACGCCAGACGCACCGCCGGCTCGCCGCCCTCCGCCTCCGCGCTGAACTCCATGAACGTGGCCGGGTCGAGCTGGTTCGCGTAGCAGGCCGCCACCCAGCCGGCCGATCGCGCGATGTCGGAGATGCGGACCTCGTCGATCTGGCCGGCGAAGTGGTCGGCGTTGGCGAGCCGGCGCCCGATGTAGGCGTCGTCCGCCGTGGCGGTGCCCGTGATCGCGTCGGTCTGTTCGGCGCCGTCCTGAGCGCCGTTCACGTAGAGGTACCACGAGTTGCCGCCCTTGCCGGTCACCACCGCGTGATGCCACTGGTTCAAGCCGACTACCGTGCTGCTCGTAACCCAGCCGGGGCCCTGGCGATAGTAGCTTATGTTGTCCGTGTCCGCCGCACTCACCGAGAGCCAGGAACTATCGGCCGCGTCGTGAATCGTGAGGATCCGGTCCACGTTGCCCGCGGTGATCGAGGTCGGCCTGGCCCACGCCGAGATGGTGATGTCGGAGGTGCCGCTCGGCATGAAAATGTTGCCGTCGACCAGTTGGATCCCGTTGTCGGTGGTCGGCCCGAAATCCTGGGCGTGTCCGACCCGGCCGGTCGTGTCGGTCGTGCCGTCGTCGGTGCCGTGGTAGCCGTTTGCCGTCGAGTCGGTCAGATCCTCGACACCGGCCGGCGTCGCGCCCAGATGGTAGACCGCCAGATAATGCTCGTCCCAGACGTTCGTCGCGTTCTCCGTGCTCTCGCTGACCGCACTGTTCCCGTAGTACAGCCACAGCCGCGTGTCCTGGTCCGCGTAGAGCGTCGGCACACGCACCCACGCGATATAGACGCCGGAGTTCGTCTCGTAATGCTCGAGCTCGTGCGAGCGCAGGTTCGTCGTGCCGTACTCGCAGAAGATCGCGTCGTACCCGTTCACGTGCTCGATGTGCCCGCCGCTGTCGACATGCTTGAACTCGTTCGTCGCGTCCGTCCCGGCCAGCGCGACGAGCAGCGGGAAGTTCGTCAGCTCGGTTGCGACCGAGCCGGCCGGCACAAGGATCGTGCGGCGGTACCGGTAGTCGCCCAGCCAGACGCCGTCGTCGTCGGTGATCCGCGCCTCGACCGCGCGCGGCCAGCCTTTGATCGCGTTCGCGACCGTGTCAATCGTGACCGTGACCGTCTCGTCGTACTCGTCGAACACGTCGTCCTTGCCCGTCAGCGTGATGATGCCCGTCTGGTTCCCGCTCGTGATCACCACGTTCGTGGCCGAAGCCGTGTAGTCGGCGCCTTCGGCGGCCGCGCCGGAGAATTGCAGGTTCACGGTCACGTCGTTCGTCGGCGCGACCGCGAGGTGCACGGTCACGGTCGCCACGCCGCCCGCCTCGGCGAACGGGCTGCCGCTCACGCTCAGATACGCACGCGGCAGCGCGGACTCGCTCTCGATCGGGCCGCTAACGAACGTGTCCGGGTTGAGCTGGTTCGAGTAGCACGTCGCGATCCATTCGGGCGAGCGTTCGATGTCGGAGATGCGAAACTCGTCGAACCGGCCGTCGTACAGGCTGCTCGCGGCACCGTCGGCGCCGATCCGGAAGACCAGGGCGTTGGGGCTGGGCGCCTGGAGATTGGAGGCGTTGTTCGCTTCGCCGGCGTCGGAATAGATCCGGCCGGTTGTGTTCGAGATCGTGAACGCGAAGTGGTGCCAGACGTCCGCTGCGTAGTCCAGGCTGCCCGCCGTCATGGACGTGTCGCCGCCACCCCACAGCGCCATGTAATTGCCCGACGGCCGGTGCTCGACGTGCCAGCCGCTGTCCGGGTCGGTCGCATTTGTCTTCTTTGAGCACATCCGCTGGTAGGTGCCATCGCCGGTATTCTTGATGTTCTGCCAGCCGCTGAGCGTGATCTGGCCGCTGATGTCGAGGCTGGCCGAATCCTGCGCTTCCAGGTAGTCGTTGTCGGACCTGTCCAGATCCACGCCGTAGCCGACCACGGCATCGGCGTACTGGTCGCCGCTCGGTGAGCCGTTCGCCGACAGATGGTTCGTGTTCGCCGTGCTGTCCAGCAGCGGCCGGCCGCCGGTCGACGGGTCCTCGTTCAGGTGCCAGACGGCCATGTAATGCTCGTCCCAGACGTTCGTCGCGTTCTCCGGCGACGCGCCCACGTCGTGCCGGCCGTAGTACATCCAGAACACGGTGTCGGTCGCGTTCGACACGATCGGGATGCGTACCCAGGACAGGTACGTGCCGTCGGTCGGTACGTACTGCTCAACCTCGTGGCTGAGCGGCGTGGTCCCGTCCAGGTCCCTGAACACGATGTCCCAGCCGTTCGCGTTGTACACGTTCCCGCCGTTCGCCGCGTAGCGCAGGTCGTTCGCCATCGTCGTGCCGGTCGAGTCCACGAGCAGCGGGAAGTCCGTGAGCGTCTGGCTCACGCTGTCCGCATCGATCGTGATCGCGCGCCGGAACGCGTAGTCGGTGTCCCAGCCCACGTCGTCGTCGCGGACCGTGACCTCGACCTGGTCGGCGTCAAAATCCGCGTAGCCGTTGACGATCGTGCCGAGCGCGATCACGATCTGTTCGTCGATTTCCAGGATGGTATCGTCGAGGCCGGTCAGCAGCAGCGTCGCGTTCGTTGTGCCGGCCGCGACCGTGACCTGGTTCGAGGCCGAGAAATCGCTGTCCCGCACTGCCGTGCCCGTGTACGTGAAGCCGACCGTCACGTCGACCGCGTTCGATTGCGCGAGCTGTACGGTAACGTCCAACGTCCCGTTGCTCTCCGCCAGGTAGCTGCCGCTCAACAGCGCCAGGCGCACCGCCGGCTCGCCGCCCTCCGTCTCCGGGCCGAGCTCGGTAAACGTGGCCGGGTCGAGCTGGTTCGAGTAGCAGGTCTGGATCCAGTCGGCGGGCCGGATGATCTTCGAGACGCGCATCTCGTCCATGCTGCCGTCGGCCCATGAGCTGCCGTTGTACCAGCCGATGCGGTAGTGCGACTTCGCCGTTTGCGAGCCCGTGCTTGTCGTCGAGTAGGTGTCTTGCACCTGGCCGTCGGCATACATGACGGAGTCCTCGATGTCCTCTTGGCCGTTGCCCGGTATCGTGAACACGATATGGTGCCAGGTGTCGTCGTAGAGGTCGATCGGGGTGGTGGCGTTGAAGTAGCGATAGCAGCTCCCACCCATGTACAGCAGCGGCCGGGCCGAGTGCTTGAAGTTGATGCCGGGCGTCGTGCCGCCGCCGAGGTTCAGCAGCGGCGAGTAGCTCGTGGAGCCGTCGTTTTTCACCCAGGCCGAAATCGTGAATACGTTCATCTGCAGGCTGGTGTCCGTGCCGCAGTCGATGTAGTCGCCCGAACCGTCGAACGCCTGGCCGCCGTTGACCTGTCCGACCTTCCCAGTGTCCGTCACGTAGTCGTCACCGTGGTTCGCGTAGGCGGTGGAATCCCGGTACAGATCCGCCGTGCCGGTGTCCGCTTCGTCCTCGGCCAGGTGCCAGACGGCCACGTAGTCTTCGTCCCAGACGTCCGGCACGTTCTCCGTGCTCTCGCTGACCGCACTGTTCCCGTAGTACAGCCACAGCCGCGTGTCCTGGTCCGCGTAGAGCGTCGGCACACGCACCCACGCGACGTACGCGCCGGAATTCGTCTCGTAATGCTCGATCTCGTGCGAGCGCAGGTTCGTCGTGCCGTACGCGCAGAAGATCGCGTCGTACCCGTTCACGTGCTCGATATGACCGCCGCTGTCGACATGCTTGAACGCGTTCGTCGCGTCCGTCCCGTCCAGCGCGACGAGCAGCGGGAAGTTGGTCAGCTCGGTCGCGACCGATTCGGCCGGCACAACGATCGTGCGGCGGTACCGGTAGCCGGCGAGCCAGATGCCGTCGTCGTCGGTGATCCGCGCCTCGACCGCGCGCGGCCAGCCCTTGCTCGCGTTCGCGACCGTGTCGATCGTGACGGTGATCGTCTCGTCGTACTCGTCGAACACGTCGTCCTTGCCCGTCAGCGTGATGATGCCGGTCTGGTTCCCGCTCGTGATCACGACGTTCGTGGCCGAGGCCGTGTAGTCGGCGCCTTCGGCGGCCGCACCGGAAAGCAGCAGGTTCACCGTCACGTCGTTGGTCGGCGCGACCGCCAGGTGCACGGTCACGGTCGCCACGCCGCCCGCCTCGGCGAACGGGCTGCCGGCCACGCTCAGATACGCGCGCGGCAGCCAACTCTCGCTCTCGACACCGGGCGCCACGAACGTGGCCGGGTCGAGCTGGTTCGAGTAGCAGGCCGCAATCCATTCGGGCGAGCGCTCGATGTCCGAGAGCCGTACCTCGTCGAACCGGCCGTCGAAAAAGCTGGCGGGCGTGCCGCCGTCGGACCCGATCCGGAACGGGTCCGTGCCGGCCACCAGCGAGTTGACGGTCCCGTTGTCGAGTTCGGTGCCGTCGTTGTAGATGCGGCCGGTCGTGCCGTTGATCGTCATGGCATAGTGCATCCACGTGTCCGCCGCGAGGTCGTGGGTTGTGTCTTCCACAGCCGTGCTGCCGGAGCCGAAGATCTTCTGGCGGTTGTTGGCGGGCTCGTGCTCGTAATGCCAGCCGTCCGCGTCGTTCCATTCGTTCTTCTTCGTGCCGACACGCATGTAGGTCCCATCCGCGCTGTTCTTGATGTTCTGCCAGCCGCTCATCGTGAGCTGGCCGGTGATGTCCAGACTCGCACAGTCCTGCGCCTCCATGTAGTCGCTGTCCGTCTCGTCCAGGTCCACGCCGTAACCGACCACACCGTCGTATTGGTCGTCGCTCGTCATCGAACCGTTCGCCGACATGTGGTTCGTGTGCAGCGTGCTGTCCAGCAGCGGCCGGCCGCCGGTCGACGGGTCCTCGTTCAGGTGCCAGACGGCCATGTAGTGCTCGTCCCACACGTTCGTCGTGTTCTCGGGCGATTCGCTCACGTCGTGCCGGCCGTAATACATCCAGATCGTCGTATCGGTCGCGTTCGACACGATCGGCACGCGCACCCACCCGATGTAGTTGCCGGTGTCCGGCTCGTACAACTCGATCTCGTGGCTGAGCTGCGTGGTGCCGTCCACGTCCGTGAAAATAATGTCCCAGCCGTTCGCGTTGTAGACGTTCCCGCCGTTCTCCGCGTAGCGCAGGTCGTCGGCCAGCTCCGCGCTGTTCACGAGCAGCGGGAAGTTCGTGAGCGTCTGGCTCACGCTGTCGGCGTCGATCACGATCGCGCGCCGGTACGCATAGTCCGAGTCCCAGCCCACGTCGCCATCGCGGATCACGAGCGTCAGCAGGCCCGCCAGCGCCGGGCCGGTCACCGTCGCGTCGAACACGATCGTCTCGTCCGCTTCGACCGCGGCGTCGCCCGTGCCCGTGAACACGATCGGCACGTTGCCGGTTACGCTGCCCGCCGCGATGCTCACTTCGTTCGTGCTCGCCGTGTAGTCGGTGTCCTCAACCGCCGTGCCCGCATAGGCGAGCGTGACCGTGACCGCGCCCGAAACCGGGTAGACCAGCCCGACCGTGACCGTCACGGTCCCGCCGTCCTCGTCCAGCGTCATGGCGCTCGGTGTGAACGTGACGACCGGGCCGCCCGCCACTTCCTCGCCGATCTCCACGAACGCGGCCGCGTTCACCTGGTTCGAATGGCTGGCCGCGACCCACGCGGCCGACCGGATCACGTGCGACAGGCGCAGCTCGTCGAGCATCCCGTGCCACGGCTCCGCGCCGGTCGAGCTGGCGTGTACCGGGGCGCGCCCGATATTGTCGAGCCGCGTGCCGATGTCGCCCGGCCATCGGGTGTCGGCGTCTTCGAGCACACCGTCGACGTAGACCTGGAGCGCGCCGGATGCGGAGACCCGTGTGAGCATGACATGGTGCCAGATCCCGTCGTTAACCTGCACGCCGCCGTCGCCCGTTCTGCCGCCGTCGCCTGTCTGGATACAGATCTCCTCGTTCGCATCGATGAAGCCCCAGAAGATGTCGTCGCTGCCGTAGGCCGGGCTGCCCGAGCTCTCGACCCCGATGATACACGGTGCGTTGTAGGGCCCGTCGTTGCCCGTGTTCGCGCCACTCGGGACCAGGAGCCAGACCTCCATCGTCGCGGTGTCGCCGAGCAGCGGGGTCAGGGAATAGTCGGTCACCATGTACTTGTCGTCGGCGTGCGTCCCGAAATCCTGGCCGCCGGCGATCTTGCCGGGAACCGCGGTCGGCTGGTCGGCCGCCGGCGAGCGGGCCGTGTTCTCCGCGCCGCTGGAATCGAAGTAGTTCGTGCCGGACGTCTCGGACATGTGCCACACGTGCTCGTAGGTCGCGTCCCAGACACCGGCCGCGTTCTCCGGGCTCGGCGCCGCGTCCGCGCCGTTCTTCGCGTAGTACATGTAGATCGTCTTTTCCGCCGTGGTCAGGGTCGGGAGCCGGACCCAGCCGACATACGCGCCGCTGTTCGTGGTGTACGAGTCGATCTCGTGGTCGAGCACCGTCGTCGCGTCCGTGTCCGTGAACAGCACGTCATAGCCGTTCGTGCTCTGCAGCACGCCGCCGCTGGCGACGTGCTTGAACCGGTCCGCGAGGTCCGTGCCCGTCGTGTCGACGAGCAGCGGGAAGTTCGTCAACGTCGCGGTCGCCGAACCTGCGGGTATCGTGATCGCTACGCGGTAGCCGTAATCGGAAAGCCACGTCTGCTCGTCCGAAAGAAGCTCGGCGGTCACCACGCCCGGATAGGACGCCGCAACCGTGCCGTCCAGCGTGACGCTGACCTGCACGGTCTCCGCCGGTTCCGGCTGCGCGTCGTCGATCGGCGCAATCGTCACGCTGCCGGTCGCGTTCGTGCTGCCCTGCGCGATCGTGAGCTGGTTCGTCGAGGCCGTGTAGTCGGCGTCGAGCGCGGCGGTCCCGCCGAACGCGAGCGTGACGGTCACGTCCTCGTGCCAGGGCGCCGTCAGATGCGCGCTGACCGTGGCCTGCCCGTTCGTCTCGGAACACGGACTGCCGGTCAGGACCAGCGCCACCTCGGGAAGACCGGGTGTTTCCGCGTCCGTACCCGGCGCGGCGAAGCTGGCGGGACTGACCTGGTTCGAGAAGCAGGCTGCGATCCAGTCGGCGTTTCGCGCGACATTCTCGAGGCGGACCTCGTCGATCCTGCCCTTGTATTGCGTGTTCCCGTCGCTGCCGACCTGCTCGCCGAACAGCAGGTCGCTGTCCTCGTCGTAGGTGATCGTGGTCCTCCACCCGTCGTACTGGCCGACGCTCGCGCCGTCGATATAGTAGTCGACCAGCGTGGTGCTGCCGTCCCAGACGACCGCGACGTGACGCCATGTATTGTCCGTGAGTGTGCCGCCGTATTCGCCCTCCCACTCGCCGTCGATGCGCGTGTGCAGGTCGTTGCTCCAGTCGATGATCAGGATGCCATACTCCGCGTACGGATCGCTGAAGGTCCCGCCCGCGTGGCCCGGATAGACCAGGACGTGGGAGCCGGCCGCCGTGCGGCGGATCCAGGCCGAAAGCGTGAGCGCGTTGGTCGGTTTCAGGTCCGGCGAGTAGGGCACAACCGCTTCCGCGCCCGTCAGGAAGTCGAGCCCGTTCCCAATAGGCGCGTTGGTCAGTACGGGCGAGGCCGCGAAACCGTGATGTTCGAAGCTCGTGCTGTCGCGCATGGTCGCCGTGCCCAGCGGCTCCTCGTTCATGTGCCAGACGCCCAAGTGCTCGGCGCTCCATACGCCCGTCGCGTTTTCGGTCGTGCCCGTTACGCCCGGCTTGCCGTAATACAGCCACAACGTCGTGTCCACGCCGTTCGAGATGGTCGGGACACGGACCCAGCCGAGGTAGAGCCCGGAACCGGGCGTATACATCTCGATCTCGTGATCGAGCTGCGTGCCCGCGTAGTCGGTGAAGACGATGTCGTAACCGCTCGTGCTGCGGACGGACCCGCCGTAGGTCACGTGCCGTAACGCGTTCGTGAGCGCGAGCCCCGCCGTGTCGACCAAGAGCGGGAAGTTTGTCAGCGTGCTCCCGACAGCGCCGCTCGGGATCACGAGCGGGACACGGTACGCATAGCCGGTCGGCCACGCGATGTCGTCGTCGTGCAGCGTGAGCGTCAGCTCTTGGGCGCCCGGCTCGCTGGACCCGTTCGAGACCGTGTCGATTGTGACGATGATCGTCTCGGTCTGTTCCAGCGCCGAATCGTCGAGCCCCGTCAGAACCAGCGTCGCGTTCGTGCTGCCCGCCGCGACCGTTACCTGGTTCGAACCGGAGAAGTCGGCGCCCCGCACCGCCGTGCCCGAGTAGCTGAAGCTCACGACCATGTCCACGCTGTTCGTCTGGTCGAACTGGACGGTCACGCTCACCGTGTCGTTGCTCTCGTTCAGGTACACGCCGTCCAGCGCGAGCAGGCTGGCTACCGGTTCGCCCTGCGCGCCGCCGTCGCCGACTACCGCGAAGCTCGACGGGCTGGCCTGGTTCGAGTAGCAGGCGGCGATCCAGGCGGGGGAGCGGGCGATGCCGGAAATGCGGGCCTCGTCGAGCACGCCGGTCGGATAGTAGCACTGCAATTGGTCCGTGTTGTTGATTGTCGGCCATGCCCCGTCCTGGTACTCGAGTGTCACGGCGATCGCCGCGCCGTCTACGTACATCTTCATCGCGCCGGGATCGTTGTCGTCGTCTTTGTCCAGCACGACCACGAAGTGATGGCGGTTGCCGTCCGCGACATCCTCGGTACTGTAGCCGCCCCGCTCGTTCGTGCCGCTCTCGTAGTAGAGGCACATCAGTCTCTTGCCCAAGGGCCAGTTGTGGCTGTCGGCGCCGCAGATGACGATATCCCACTGCTCGTTGGGGCTCGCCGACTGACGCTTGTGGAACAGTTTCGTGCTTTGATCGGCGTCGATCGGCTCCGCCCATATCTCCGCGGTCCAACTCCCGTTCTCCGGCCGTAGCGAGGGCGAATCCGGACATCTGATCCAGTTGTTGGTCACGCCGCCGTAGACCGCGCCGTCGATCTGGCCTTCGGCGTCCACGGTCAGCCCGTTTCGCGCCTGGGCGGTGTTGTTGTTGGCCGTCGAATCCGCGAGGTTCGTGCCGGAGGTCTCGGCATAGTGCCAAACGGCCCTGAAATTGCTGTCCCACACCGCCGCCACGTGCTCGGTGCTCGAAGTGACCCCCACGTTCCCGTAATACATCCACAGCACCGTGTCCTGATCCGACGGTAGCGTCGGGACGCGCACCCACGCAACAACCGCGCCGGACGCCGCGGTGTAGCGCTCCATTTCATGGTCCAGCCTGCTGATCCCGTCCTCGGCCGTGAACATGATATCGTAGCCGTCGGCACTCTCGACGTTGCCGCCGTTCGACGTGTCGCGCAGCCCGGTGGCAGACACGCTAACCAACGCCGGGTAGTTGGTCAACGTGCTGCCAACCGTGCCGCTGCGAATCAGAATCTTGCTGCGATAGCCGTAGCCGCCCTCCCAGGACCACACCGCCGTCTCCGCTCCGATCGACTCGAGCCACGTGCCCGGACTGACCTGGTTCGAGTAGCACGCGGCCAGCCAGGCCGCCGACCGCGCAACGTCCGAGACGCGCACTTCGTCGATCTGCCCGTCAACGTTGATGTCCAGGTTCGTGCGTGCGCCCAGGCACGCGTACTCGGCGTTGTCCACGATCGAGCCGGTAACCGTCTTGTCCGACCCGATCTGCACGCCGTTGCCCCAGTGCTTCAGGACCGGGGCCGTGTAGGTGAACGCGAAGTAGTACCACGTGTTCGTCTCGACCGTGTAGTCCTCGTCGTTGTCCCCCGTCCAACCCGAGGTGTCGTCGGTCTTTACGAGGTTCCGGACCAGGTTCGAGGCCGGATACGCCTGCAACGCCCACTGTTGGTCTTTCCTCACGATCGGGCGCTGGTCGCCCTGCTCCGTGTCGTATTTTACCCAGCCTTCAACCGTGATCGAGGTCCAGTTCGCGTCCGTGAAATCGCCGGCATTCACATAGTCGTCGATCCCGTCCAGGTCCAGCGCGCCCGCGATGCGGCCCGGAACCTGGTCCTCAGAGGTCATGCTGCCGGCGAACGTGCCGTCCGCGCCGGTCGCCGTCGAGTCCGCCGCGTTCGCGTCGACCGTCGGCGTCTCGCTCAGATGCCAGACCGCCTTGTAGTTCGCGTCCCATACCCCGTTCGCGTTCTCCTGCGAACTCGAGATCGCGCTGTTACCATAATATACATAGAGCACCGTGTCCGCGGTGCTCGAGAGGAGCGGGACCCGCACCCAGCCGACATACACGCCGCTGTTCGTCGTGTAGCGCTCGAGCTCGTGGTCCAGTACCGTGTTGCCGTCCGAGGCCGTGAAGATCACGTCGTAGCCGCTCGCACTCTCGACGTCGCCGCCGCTGTCCGCATGCTTCAAATCGTTCGTGAGCGCCGTGCCGGTCGTGTCGAGCAGGACCGGGAAGTTCGTGAGCGTCGCGGTCACCGCCTCTTTCGGGATCACCAGCTTGCGGCGGTACGCGTAGCCGCCGCTCGGTTCCCAGTCGCCGTCGTCGTCCGTGATCACGGCCGTCACGCTGTACGGTAAGCCGGCCACCGCGTTGGCGACTGCGGTGACGGTCACGATCACGGTCTCCGGCGCATCGTCGATCTGATCGTCTATGCCCGTCAGCGTGATTGTCGCGTTCGTGCTGGACGTCCCGATAATCACACGGTTCGTGCTCCAGGTATAGTCCGTGCCCTCGGTCGCCGTGCCCGCGAACACGACCGTCACGGTCGCGGCGTTCGCGGGCTGTGCCGAGAGGTTCACGTTCACCGTGGCCACGCCGCCGTCCTCGGCGAACGGGCTGTCCGTCACGGTCAGCACGACCTGCGGTACGCCGACCGGCGCCTCCTCGATGCCGGGCGGCGTGCCGGTCGCGCCCAGCGTCTGGTTCGAGTAGCAGGCGGCCAGCCAGCCGGGCGTGCGCTCGATGTCCGAGATCCGGACCTCGTCCACGCGGCCGGTCCAGAACCCGGACGAAGCCGGGCCGCCCGCGACTTCCTTGGTCGCGCCAACGAAGAGGTCCTCGTCGTTGGTCGCGAGCGCACCCACGGTGTCGTTGCTCATCTGCGCGCCGTCTTCGTAGATCCGGCCGAGTGTCCCGTTGATGGTGGCCACGAAGTGGTGCCACTCGTCCGCCGCGTTGTCCCAACTCATGTGCCGGACGTCCGCGGCGCTCGAACCGTACCAGTACATTCTGTCCGTGGTGCCCGGCCTGCCGTCCAGCAGGAAGCCGGCCAGCCCGTCCCAGTTCGTCTTCTTCTCGATCAGCACCATCCAGGGCAGGTCGGTCCCGACTCCGCTGAGGTTCTGCCAGCCTTCCACCGTGAGCTGGCCGGTGATGTCCAGGCTGGTCGAGTCCTGGGCCGCGAGATAGTCGTCGAGCCCGTCCAGGTCGAGCCCGTAGCCGACCGCGCCCGCGGCGTAACGGTCGGCAGCGGTCATGCCGCCGTGCGTTGCCAGGTGGTTCGTGTTCGCCGTGCTGTCCAACACCGGCCGGCCCGCGAGGGACGGGTCTTGGTCCATGTGCCAGACGGCCACGTAATTCTCGTCCCACACGTTCGTCGTGTTCTCCGGCGAGACGCTGACCCCGAGCTTGCCGTAATACAGCCAGATCGTGGTGTCGACCGTGTTCGTCAGGAGCGGGACCCGGACCCACGCGGCGAGCGTGCCGCTCGCCGGCTCGTACTGTTCCAGCTCGTGGCTGAGCTGGCTGGTCCCGTCCATGTCCGTGAAGAGGATGTCCCAACCGTTCTCGTTGTAGACGTGCCCGCCCGAGTCCGCGTGTTTCAGCTCGTTCGTCAGCGCGTCGCCCGCACTGCTCACGAGCAGCGGGAAGTTCGTGAGCACGGTACTGACCATGTCCTTGTCCACCACGATCGGGGTGCGGTACGCATAGCCGTCGGCCCAGCCGATGTCCTCGTCGATGATCGCGGCCGTCACCTGGTTCGTGTCGCCCTCGATCGCGCCCTGCACCGTGTCGATGTCCAGCACGATCGTTTCCTGGCCCTCAACGTCCGAATCGCTCGAGCCCGTGATCGTGATGTTCGAGCTCGTCGCGCCGGCCGACATCACGACCTGCGTCGTCGTGACCGTGTAGTCCGTGTCCTTGACCGCCGTGCCCGTGAACGCGAGCGTGACCGTTACGTCCGCGTCGCTCGCCTCGTTCAGGCTCAGCGTGAGCGTCGCGGTCCCGCCGTTCTCCGCGAGCGGGCTGCCCGAGAGCGCCAGGTTCACCGCGAGGTCGACCTGCTGCGCGCCGAGCGCCGCGAACGTCGCGTGATGGGCCTGGTTCGAATAGCAGGCGGCGATCCAGCCGGCGGACCGTCGGATATCGGAGATGCGCACCTCGTCGATGTAGCCGTGGAACCCGGCGTTGTTGAGCACGTAAGCCCCGATCCATGCGTTGTCTGTCACGCCGACCGGCAACGAGGAGGCCTGCGTCTGATCCTGCGCGCCGTTGATGTAGAGGTACCAGTTCTGGCTGTCGGAACACGCGGCAACGTGCCACCAGGACCCCGCCCCGATGTTCGCCGTGCTCTCATACCACGTCGGGTCGTCGTACAGGCTGACCCTGTCGGGCCCGGTGTTCATGCTCAGCGCCATGCCGGAGCTCGACGCGCCGTCAAGGATCGTGACGATCCGGTCCGCGTGGCTCGTCGTGATCGTTGTCGGGTTGAACCACACCGACACGCTCAGCGCCACGTCGGCGACCGGCATATAGTTGGTGCTCGCGCCCATCTCAATGCCGTCGCCGTCCGTCGTGTCCCAGTGCTGGCAGTGCCCGATCTTGCCGAGCGCGTCGTCCGTCTCGTCGTCGGTCCCGTCACGGCCGAACGCGGTCGAGTCGGTCAGGTCTTCACCCCCCCCCGGCGTCGCGCCCAGATGGTAGACACTCAGATAGTGTTCGTCCCACACATCCCCCGCGTTCTCCGGCGAGGCGCTGACCCCGCTCTTACCATAATACATCCAGATCAGCTTGCCCGCGGGCGTGAGCGTCGGGAGCCGGACCCAGCTCACGAGCTGACCACTGTTCGTGCCGTACAGCTCCAGCTCGTGGTCGAGCTGCGTCAGCCCGTCGGTGTCGGTAAAGATGATGTCCCACCCGTTCGTGTGCTCGAGCGAGCCGCCGGAATCGACATGCTTCAAGCTGTTCGTCGCGGCCGTGTCCTCCGACGAGACGAGCAACGGGAAGTCCGCGAGCGCCGCCGTCACCGCGCCGGCCGGGACCAGGATCGGGCGGCGATACTTGTAGCCGCTCAGGAACGTCGCGTCCGGCTCTTCCGCCGCGCCGAGCGACACGAGCGTGCTCGGCGCGAGCTGGTTCGTGTAGCACGCTTCGATCCATTCGTCGGACCGCGCGACCGACGAGAGCCGCAGCTCGTCGATCAGGCCTTCGAAGAAGCCGTCCGGCGTGGTCGTCGAGCCGACCGTCGCGTCGGTCGGCGTGTAGCTGCCGAGCGTCCCTGAAGTGTCTGTTCCAACCGAGACGCCGTCATAGTAGATCTCGATCGAGCTCTTGCTGTGCAGTACGCCGACCACGTAGTGCCACTGCCCGTTCGTCGAGAGCGTGCCGCCCGACGCGTTCAAAGGGTTCGCTGCATCTTCGCAGCGCACCGCCACGTTACCCGCACTGTTCCCGTTCACGAGCAGGCGCGTGTATTGGCTCCCGGGCCCCTCATACCATATCTTGCGGTTCTCGTTCGTGGTCTGGAACCAGCAGGCGACGGTGAAGGTGGTCGGGTCCCCGACCACGACGGGCACGCTGAAGTTGTCGTTCACGCCGTCGAAATCGAGGCACTTCCCGCCGAACCGGCCCGCGACCGAGTCGTTCGCGTCCATGCTGCCCGCGGTCGCGGTGCTGTGGTTCCCGTTCCCGGTGCTGTCCACGAGGTTCGTGTCCGACCCGCTCATGCTCGCGTCCATGTGCCAGACCGCCCCGTAGTCCTGGGCCCAGACCCCCGCTGCGTCCTCCTGCGAGCTCGTGACCGGCGCGCCATAGTACAGGTAGAGCGTCGTGTCCATGTCCGGGTACACGCGCGGGACGCGGACCCAGGCGAGCAGGTGCCCGTTCGTTTCGACATAACTCTCGAGCTCGTGCGGGATCCGCGCGCTGCCGTCGGTGAACACGATGTCGTAGCCGTTCGTGTTCATGACCTCGCCGCCCTCGCCCGTGCTGCGCAACGCCGCGTCCGTCACATCGACGAGCACCGGGAAATTCGTCAGCACCGCGCCGTCCACCAGGTTGCTGCTGATCGTTACCGGCCGCCGATACGCGTAGCTCGAGTACCACGGGACCGTGTCCTGCTCGGTCCCGACCGTCAACAGCGTCTCCGGCGCAAGCTGGTTCGTGTGGCTCGCGGCGAGCCACGCGGCCGAACGCTCGACCGACGAGATCCGGACCTCGTCGAGCAGCCCCAGAAAATCCTCGCCGCCGCCGCCGTTCTCGCCGAACAGGACCGGACTGTTGTTCTGGTAGGTGATCGTGTCCGTCGTCGTCGACCAGGCGCCTGTCCAGACGCCGTCGACCCAGTGGTCGAAGCTCTTGTCGGCCCCGTTCCAACTGACCACGCAATGCGCCCAGACCCCGCTCACGACAGTGCCGTGCCCGTTCGCAGAGCCTTCCCATTCGCCGTCGAGCTTGGCGAGCAGCGCGTCGTCGTTGTTCGTGGAGATCAGCACGAGCCCGTATTCCATGAACGGGTTGACATGGCCGGGATAGTCGTAGAGATAGGAGATGACCCAATGAGAGCCGCTCGCCGATTCTCGCTTGAGCCAGCAGCTGACCGTCACCGCCTCCGTCGGCTCTTTCAGGCTCGCGGCGTACGGGACCAGGACCGAGTCGTCGGCACTGAAGTCGAGGCTGCCCCCGACCATGCCGGTCGACGCCGCAAGGTTGTTCGAGCTCTGGCCGTGGTTCGCGTGCTCGGTGCTGTCCAGGATCGTCGCGCCGGCGCCCGGCGTGTTGTTCATGTGCCAGACCCCGACATAATGCTCGTCCCACACCTCGGCCGCGTTCTCCTGCGAGCTTGTTACCTCCGGGTTCCCGTAACAAATATAGATGACCGTGTCCTGGTCCGATCTGAGCAACGGGATCCGGACCCAGGCGGTCAGCTCGCCGGTCGTCTCGTCGTAGACTTCAATCTCGTGGTCGAGCCGCCCGTTCAACGGCTCCATGAACACGATGTCATAACCGTTCGTGTTCTGGACATGCCCGCCCTCGTCCACACTCTTGAGCTCGGTGTCGCTCGCGAACCGGATCAGAGCCGGGAAGTCCGTCAACTGTGCGCTCGTGATAGCCTTGCTGATCGTGATCTTCTTGCGGTACCCGTAACCCGCCGCCCAGCCGCCTTGTGCGGGGGTGACCGCCGCGAAATCGACGCCCTGCACCCACGCCAGGAAGTTCATGCTGTTGTCGAACCCGCGCGAGACCGTGATCGTCGTGTCCGCCGTGTAGCGCGCCCACACTTTGCAGGATGGATGGTTTGCGCCAATATTCTCCGAGTTGCCCGCGCTGTAGGCCCAACCGAACCGCGTGCCCTCGGCCGCCGCGTCGACCGGAACGTCGACATCCTGAAGCGTCGAGTCGCCGTCGACCTTGAACCGGTAGTCCACGGCAAGTCCGTGGTGCGTCATCACGTAAATGTCGAAGTCGTAGGCGTGCGAGGTCTCCGCGCTGACCGCGACGGTGCTCTCGACCGCGTTCTGGTGCTCGCCGTCGCCCAACGTGACCACGCAGGCTTCCGCGTCTTCGACGATGCCGTCGCCGTTGCGGTGGCCGGTCATCCATACCCACGTGTTGCCGCGCACGACCGGCGTGATGTTGGCCGAAGCATATTCGTTGGCAGCATCGCAGCTCTCGCCGTAGGTCGTAGCCGCGATGTTGGCGCGCTGCACCGTCCATTCCGCGCCCCATTCCACCACGAAGATCGTCATCGTCGCGTCGCGGAGCGTTTGGTCGCCCGCGTCGCGACGCCAGTTGATCGTCGAGGTGCCGGACGGATAGAGCCGCACGTAGACCGACGTGCCTTCAGACACGCCTGCGGCCGCTTCGAATTCCGCGCCGCCGCCGCGGTAGCCGCCGAACAGCACGACCTGCTGGATGTTGTTCCAGGGCGTGTTGCACGTGTCCGTGAACCACGTGTCTTCCGCGCCCGTGATCGAGGTCTGCACGATGTCCAAAAGCTTGAAACCGGACCGCTCCGTATCGCCCATACATTCCACGACCGTCACCACGCCTTCCCAGTCGACGTCCGCCACGTAACGCGACAGCGTGATTACGTCCGGCGCGCCGGAATCCGCCAGCTCGCCACGCCCGCCGGGTACTTCCGCAACCCGTGCGTAGCCGGAATCGGGATAACCTTGGGCGTTGCCAACGCGCTGGCCGCGCACCAGAATGAAGTAGTTCTCCGTAAGCGGTTCGTCCAGCGTCAGGTTGTAGCTTGTCCCCGTGAAGTCGCTGGTCGTCAGGTAGTATTCCGTCACCCGGAACGTCTGCGCGCCCCTGGCGGGAATGCAGAATGAAAAGTGAATAGTGAATAATGCGAAGATGATGAATGATGAGTGATGAGTGATGAACGAGCTGCAGACAGAACGCGCGCCGAACACACCACGCCCCCGCCCCGCACCGTTCGACCTTTTGCGTTTAGCTCTCATTGAGTCACCAAACAGGTACGACAGCGCAAGCCACCCTCCCCTCCCTCTCCCCCCGGGAGAGGGTTGGGGTGAGGGGCGTTGCCGCACCAAACCGCATCCTTTGAGCCCATCACTCATCATTCATCATTTAATCAATATCACCGTGCCCAACGAGCTCGCAGGCAGCCCCTCGCCACTGCCCCAGCTCAACCAGTTCGCCGCGTCGAGCTGGTTCGAATAACAGGTCTGGATCCAGTCCGGCGTGCGGACCACATCGCTCATGCGCGCCTCGTCGTAGTGCACATTCGCATAGCGGTACCCGCCGATGTGCCAGGGGTTGTTGTTGACCGTCGGATTGATGGAGTAGCTGCCGCCCTGGGAGAGGCTCTGCTCCGCGCCGTTCATGAAGATCTTCTGCGTGCCGTTCGTATGCGTGAACGCGAGATGGAACCATGAGTTCGTGTCCGCGGCCGTGAACTCGTAATCGGCCGTCGTGTAGTACTTCGATACGCCGTTGCTGATGGCGACCCGCAAATGGTCCCAGTTGAAACTCCACCAGATCACGCCCGCGCTGCCTTTCTCGAAGATGTCGTCGTCGAAATCGCCGATCTCATGGCGCTTCGCCCAGATCGAGAGCGTGAATTCGCCGTTGATGTCGCGCCGGCCGCCGTCACCCACGTTCACCATGTCGTTGTCCCCGTCGAAGTCGAGCGCGCCGTCGATCTGGCCCGGCAGTTGGTTGCTGCTGTCCATGCTGCCCCATGTCTGCCCGTCGTAGCCGTTCGCCGTGCTGTCCTTGATCTCGCCGGCCGCGCCCGTCGGCGTCTCGCTCAAGTGCCAGACCCCGACGTAGCCGGCGTCCCACACGTCCGTCGCCGTCGTCGCCGGGCTCGTCACGTCCGGGTTGCCCATATACATATGGAACGTCGTGTTCTGGCTCGCGCTCAGGATCGGGACACGGACCCAGGCGACCAGCGCGCCCGTGGCGCCGTCGTACGACTCGAGCTCGTGCGGCCACAGGTTCGTCGCGGTCGCCGGCTTGAACACGATGTCGTGGCCGCTCGCACTGTACACGCGGCCGCCCTGCGAACGACTCTTCAGATCGTTCGCCGCCACCGTGCCCGCCGACTTGATCAACACCGGGAAGTTCGTCAGCTCCGTCGCGACCTGGTCGGCCGGCACCGTGATCGAGCGGCGATACTCGTAGCCTTCCAGCCACGTGCCCTGCGCCGCGCCCATCTGGACGAACACGTCCGGCGCGAGCTGGTTCGAATAGCAGGCCGCGAACCAGGCCGGCGACCGGATGACCCGCGACACGCGTACTTCGTCCAGGATCCCGTTGAAGTTCTCCGTGCTCGTCGTGGCCTTGGACCCGATGTAGAAGTCCGTGGCGCCGTCCCCGGTCCGCGTGCCGCTCGGGCCCTGGGTCTGGGTCACGGTCTGCGAGCTCGCGTTGACGAAGAACATCGGGTCGTTCGCCGTGCTGGCGTGGTCGTAGGTCACGACAACATGCTGCCAGACCGCCGTCTGGATGCTCGAGTCCGGCGATTCCCATTGGCCGGTCAGCAAGCTCCACTGCTGCCCGAAATGCAGCCGCGTGTTCGAGGCGACCCACATCTGCTTCTGATATTTCCAGAACACCTTGTTCTCGCTCGACCAACTCGTGTCCGGCCGGATCCATGCCGAGAACGTGAGGTTGCTGATGTCGTCCAGCGCCGTGCTCGAACCGCAGTTGATCCGGTCGTCCTGCGTCGTGTTGTGGCTCGCGCCGTCCACCATGCCCGTCGCCAGGTTCGCGACAGTCAGCGATACCGAGCACGTGCCGTGGTTCGCGTAGATCGTGCTGTCCCGCATCGCAGGCTCCGCGTCGTCCGGGCTGTTGTGCATGTGCCACACACCCACGTAGTCGCTGTCCCATACGTCGGTCGGATCGCTCTGCAGCGTGCTTACGCCCGCGTTGCCCCAGTACATGTAGAACTTCGTCGGCGTGTTCCCGTACACGCGCGGCGCGCGCACCCATGCGACCAGCGCGCCGTTCGCGTCGTATTTCTCCAGCTCATGGTCCCAACGGTCCACCCCGTCCAGACCCGTGAACACGATGTCGTAGCCGTTCGCGTTGCCGACCTGGCCGCCCACCGTCGTGTGCGCTATGTACGTCTCGTCTTCCGTGACCAGGACCGGGAAGTTCGTCAGCGTCGCACTCACGTACGCGTTCGTGATCGTCAGCAGGCGCCGGTAACCGTAGCCCGAAAGCCAGCCCGCACCACTCTCCGTCGAACCCAGCGTTACGAACGTCGACGGACTGACCTGGTTCGAATGGCAGGTCGCCAGCCAGTCCGGGCCGCGGAAGATGTCCGAAATCCGGAATTCGTCGATCCGACCGTGGAACGCCCAACGGTTGTTCTGCTTGTCGCCGCCTACGCTCGGCGTATAACTGGTGTCGACCTGGTGCGTGCCGGTCGGCTGCGTGCCGCCCGCCGTCTTGCTCTGCCCGTCGATGTAGAAGCTCGGTTGGTAGCCGACACCGCCGTCGTCGTACTCCATCGCCACATGCTGCCACGCGCCCGTCGTGATCGAGTTGAGAGCCGTGTGCCAGTCGCCGTTGCTTGTCCACCGCGAGAAGTAGCCGAGCCGTTCGTACGAGGCGTAGTCCACGTCGAACCAGTCGAACTTGTTGTAGATGCAGCGGATCGCGATACCGCCGATCTGGCCGAGCGGCCGGATCCACGCCGAGATCGTGACCTGGTCGATGTTCTGGAGTTCCGTCGCGTTCGGCAGCTCGATCCATTCGTTCGTGTAATCCCCGAAGAAAATGCTGCCGCCAACCTTGCCCGCCTGCTGGTCCGCCGAGGTCAGTTTCGTCTCCCAGGTCCCGTCGTTCGCGTAGTCCGAGCTGTCCGCCGCGTTTCCGTCCACGTCCGGCGTCTCGTTCATGTGCAGAACCAACACGTAGTTCTCGTCCCACACGTTCGAGGCGATGCCCTGCTCCGTCATGATGTCCGGGTTGCCGTAGTATACGTAGAAGTCCGTGTCTACGGTGTTTGTCAGGACCGGGACACGCACCCACGCAACCAGCTCGCCCGAACCGCTCGTCCAGCGCTCGATCTCATGGTCCCACCGGTTCGTCCCGTCGCCGCCCGTGAAAATAATGTCGTAGCCGCTCGAATGCTCCACGCCGCCGCCCGAACTCGTGTGCGCCAACTCGCCCAGCGAGACACTGTACAACACAGGAAAGTTCGTCAGTACCGCGGACGACGCGCCGCTCGGAATCGTCGCCTTCTTGCGGTACAACCACCCGCTCTTCCACGCCGCCTCAGCGGCGTGGGGAGTGAAGAGTGAATAGTGGAGAGTGAAGAGTGCGAAGAGAAACAGCGGAAAACGGCGGGAACGACGGACGCGAACAGGGAGAGGCTGGGGCGATGCGAACAATGTTCTCAAGAGTGAAACGCTATGGCGAACGAACCAACTTCCGACTTCCGACTTCCGACTTCCGACTTGCCCGGATACACCACGCCCACGCGTACAATATCCCCACCTGTACTTGCCCGGCACAAGCATCGTCTACACCCGTCAGTTGTCCTAAGGCTCCGCCATATCCGTCCGCGCCCTCCGTGCTCTGTGATTTAATCGAATGCGTCGCGTCTGAAAATATACTCGAAAACCCAGGCTGCTGCAAGAACCTTTCTCTCTTTCTCTAACTTCCAAGTACATCTCCAAAATCCTTCCGGCACCTTTAGAAGAATTAAGCATTTTCCGTGCCAGTATCACCATCTTTGCAAAAGTGAGACACTTTTCCCGCCGCCACCGCCAAACATACAAGATATCGCACCTCGTATCCGGCCCGCAGCACCCCGCCCAACCCCCGGTTTGTCGCAAAATTTAGAAAACGCGAGAAACTAATGAGATTTTCTCAGAAATGAGAGGCGCGGGACGGGCGCGCGAGCGGGCGGCCGGCGGACGCGCATCACGTTGTAAACAACAAGATATGGTATAATAGGGCGGGGGTGGCCTGCCGGTGCGGACGGGGTGTTCCTGATGGGTGGAACTGCTCCGGCGGCAAGAAGAACGTTGTCTGGAACGTAATCTGACGTTCTGCGGGAAACAAACGGATCAGGAAATCGTCGAACGTACTCCTCGCTCCTACTCGTCGAACGTACTCCTCGCTCCTACTCGTCGCGCGATCTCGTCGCGCAGCGCGCAGTCGTTCGACGGGGATCGGGCGAGGAGTACGGACGAGGAGTACGTGCGAGGATGGGGACCGGGACGACGATCGAGAGAACAAGACACGGCAGAACATCTGGGTGCAGTCGATCCCGAGACCCGCCGCCAGGCGGCGTGCTCGGGACGCTTGACCCAAGCGTTGAGCGGAAGGCGCAATAACCTCTAATTCGGCACCCACGATCGTGGGCCCCAGATTAGAGTTTATAGGCTTGACATTGGATGGGCAGGTGGTATGGTTGCGGGCATGAGCGGCGAAGGATTCCACCATCCGGACATCTGCTGGCCGATCCTGCGGCGTCAGATCGGCGAGCAGG
>Ga0272441_10003165_pt1 | contig 31832 bp, 42 predicted proteins | sample SSMProp6N_FD_193582 | JGI IMG/M metagenome (GOLD analysis project Ga0272441, IMG submission 193582) | Marine sediment archaeal communities from Little Sippewissett salt marsh, Falmouth, MA, United States - SSM-Prop-6N | ecosystem: Environmental > Aquatic > Marine > Wetlands > Sediment ... | reverse complement strand
TGCATGCTCACAGCAAGCAACAGCCACAACAACAACACGCAAAGGACAGCCGTATAGAGACCGTCGATACCCCAGAGTCCGTGTGCAGTACCACCAACGAGTCCACCGGCAAACGCGCCCAGGAACTGGCTGCTGGAATAAACGCCCATCGCTGTGCCTTTCAGCGTCGCATTGGCCGTTTTAGAGATCAGCGATGGGAGCGTCGCCTCGAGCAGGTTGAAGCCCGCAAAAAATGCAATCAGCGCGATCGCCAGCGTGGTCAGATTGCCAACGTAAAGAAATCCGAATACGGCCGAAGCCATCGTCAGAATCGCACCAAGAAAGACTGGTTTGATGCGCTTTTGGCGCTCAGCCAAAATCACAAACGGCAACATGATGGCAAGCGAAAGCGCAAAAACCGGTAGATAGACTTTCCAGTGATCAGCCGCATCCAGGCTGGCGGTATCGCGCAACTCAAGCGGCATCACCAGAAATACGCTCATTAATACAAAATGCAGCACAAAGATACCGGCATCCAGTCTCAGCAACTGATGATCACTGAGCACCTGCTTCAATGCGCCTGATTGCACCTCGGCATCACTGTGAAAACTGGAATGCAGCGGGTCGGGCACGATCAGGTACAAAATCGCGATGCCGATCACAGCGAGCACAGCGGTGCTCGCAAAAATCCCGGAAACACCGATCCATTCGTTCATCACAGGGCCCAACACCATGGCGGCTGCAAACGCGACACCGATACTCGCACCGATCAGCGCCATCATCTTGGTGCGGTGCTCCTCGCGGGACAAGTCAGCCGCCAGCGCCATGAGCGCTGCGGCAATCGCGCCCGCACCCTGCAGCGCGCGGCCAGCGATGATACCGTAGATCGTGTCCGCCGCCGCTGCCAGCAGACTTCCCAACGCAAATATGATCAGACCGGCCAGAATCACCGGCTTGCGACCGAGCCGATCGGACAACATGCCAAACGGAATCTGCAGCACGGCCTGGGTGAGGCCATAAACGCCCAGGGCCAGGCCGATCAGCAACGGCGTCGCATCCGGCAGCTGCTCGGCATAAAGCGCGAACACCGGCATGATCATGAACAGCCCGAGCATTCGGAAGGCGTAAATCAGAGCGAGCGAAATCCCGGCGCGGCGCTCCGTCTTCCCAAGGTTTTCCTGAAATACGGACACAAGACTTGACCCGACTAATCAAAGCACGGCATTCTAGCAGATTGGCATTAGACCCTCATATGCAGTTATGGATACAATCCAGATTCGCGGTGCCCGTACGCATAACCTGAAAAATATCGATGTCGATATACCCCGCGACAAGCTGATCGTCATTACCGGTTTATCCGGATCGGGCAAGTCATCTCTGGCTTTTGACACGGTATTCGCCGAAGGTCAGCGCCGTTATGTTGAATCGCTGTCGGCCTATGCGCGCCAATTCCTGTCGATGATGGAAAAACCAGACGTCGACCATATCGAAGGCTTGTCGCCAGCGATCTCGATCGAACAAAAGACCACCTCCCACAACCCCCGTTCGACGGTTGGCACGGTTACCGAGATTTACGATTATCTCAGATTGCTGTTTGCGCGTGCCGGCATCCCGCGCTGCCCGATGCACGACACGGCGCTCGAAGCACAAACGATCAGCCAGATGGTCGACCAGATTCTGGCGCTGCGAGCGGACACCCGACTGATGTTGCTCGCCCCACTGGTGCGCGAGCGCAAGGGCGAATACCAGGCACTGATCGCCGATCTGAAACAGCAGGGCTTTCTGCGCGCTCGCGTCGACGGCAAGGTGTACGAGCTCGACGAAACGCCCGAGCTTGAAGCCAATAAGAAGCATACGATCGAAGTCGTGGTTGATCGTTTCAAGGTGCGCCCTGACATCCAGCTCCGACTGGCCGAGTCGCTCGAAACCGCATTACACCTGGCTGATGATGTGGCTGTAATTGCCTGGATGGACGACAGCGATCAGGCCGATCTGGTGTTCTCGGCGCGGTTCGCCTGCCCCGTTTGCGGCTACAGCTTGCAGGAACTTGAGCCCAGGCTCTTTTCTTTCAACAACCCTGCGGGTGCCTGCCCCGAGTGCGACGGCATCGGCAGCCAGCAGTTCTTCGACCCGGAACGCGTCGTCGCCAATCCACACCTGAGTCTGGCCGGTGGCGCGATACGCGGCTGGGACCGACGCAACGCCTATTATTTTAGCCTGATCAGTTCGCTCGCCGACCATTATGGCTTCGACATCGAGATCCCTTATGAGCAGCTCGATGACGAGATCAAACAGCTCTTACTCTATGGCAGCGGCAAGGAGCGGATTGAGTTCGTGATTCCGGGCCACCGCGGCAGGCGCGGCAGGCGGCGTACCCATGCGTTTGAGGGCATTCTGCACAATATGGAGCGCCGCTACCGAGAGACGGAGTCGAACGTGGTCAGAGATGAGCTGGCCAAGTATCTCTCCCAGCAGCCCTGCCCGGCCTGTCATGGCAGCCGCTTGAATCAGGCCGCACGGCATGTCTACATCGACGACAAGACCTTACCGGAAATTGCCGCCTTGCCCATCCTCAAGGCCGAAGCATTTTTTTCGGCACTGAATCTCGGCGGCACGCGGGGCGAGATCGCAGACAAGATCAACAACGAGATCTCAGCCCGCCTGCGGTTCCTGGTCAATGTCGGCCTCGACTATCTGACATTGGAGCGCAGTTCCGATACGCTTTCAGGCGGGGAATCGCAACGCATTCGACTCGCCAGCCAGATCGGTGCGGGTCTGGTCGGCGTGATGTATATCCTTGACGAACCCTCGATCGGTCTGCACCAGCGAGATAACGGCCGATTGCTAAATACGCTGACCCATTTGCGCGACATCGGAAATACCGTGATCGTCGTCGAACACGACGAGGATGCGATTCTGAGCGCTGACCACGTAATCGATATCGGTCCGGGTGCCGGTGTGCACGGCGGAGAGATCATCGCCGAGGGCACACCGCGCGAAATCATGGCGAACCGGCAATCGATCACCGGCCAATACCTCGCCGGCATCAAGCAGATCGCCGTACCCAGTAAACGCACGTCGGCCGGCGCGGGCGTTTTTAGCATCAAAGGCGCCAGCGGCAATAATTTGCAGCAACTGGATATAGATTTTCCCGTCGGCTTGTTCACCTGTGTCACCGGTGTCTCCGGCTCTGGCAAATCGACCCTGGTCAATGACACCCTCTACGCGATCCTGGCGCGCGAAATCAACAGCAACTCGATCTCGGTAGCGCCGCATGACTCGCACCAGGGGATCACCCATTTTGACAAGGTGGTCGAGATCAATCAGGCACCGATTGGCAGAACGCCCCGCTCGAACCCGGCCACCTATACCGGTTTATTCACGCCGATTCGGGAATTGTTTGCAGCAACTCAGGAAGCCCGGTCACGCGGTTACAAACCCGGGCGTTTCAGCTTCAACGTCAAGGGCGGGCGCTGCGAAGCCTGTCAGGGCGACGGCGTCATCAAGGTCGAAATGCACTTTCTGCCCGACGTTTATGTTCCCTGTGATGTCTGCAACAGCAAACGCTACAATCGCGAGACGTTGGAAATCAAATACAAGGGCAAGAACATCCATGAAGTGTTGGAAATGACGGTCGAGGACGGTTTGATTTTTTTCGATGCGATCCCGGTGATCAAGAGAAAACTGCAGACCTTGATGGATGTGGGCCTGTCCTATATCACGCTGGGCCAGCGCGCGACCACCCTCTCCGGCGGTGAAGCGCAGCGCATCAAACTCTCGCGTGAACTCTCCAAACGCGATACCGGGCGCACCGTCTACATCCTCGATGAACCGACCACCGGTCTGCATTTCCATGATGTCCAGCAACTGCTAGACGTGCTGCACCGTTTGCGCGATCATGGCAACACGGTGATCGTGATCGAGCACAATATGGACATCATCAAGACTGCAGACTGGATCATCGATCTGGGGCCCGAAGGTGGCTACAAGGGTGGGCAACTCATCGCCACCGGCACCCCCGAGCAGGTCGCCGAAAACCCGGACTCGTTCACCGGGCAGTACCTGAAACGCATGCTGAAACCCGCCAGTAAGCGCAAGGCGGCCAGTTAGGACTTTCTTTTTAACGCAAAGACGCAAAGACGCGAAGAACGCAGAGAAACACTATTGTTTGTGCAAATTGGCGCGGGATCGCGCCGACTCAATAAGATTTTCACTTTGCGGCCTTTGCGCCTCTGCGTCTTTGCGTTGAGAAGCTCTCGGGGCAGCTGGAACGATTAGCAGTTTCTGCTTGGGTACCGGCAGGACATCGGTGTAATATAGGCAAAATTCTGGAGGATTAATCACATGTTTCTGAAGAAAAAGAATGACGGCCATCTGGTCGAAGTATTGAGCTTGAAAGACTTGTTTGATCCATTCAATACTGAGGTCGTTGGCCGCCTGCATTACGGCGAAGAGCTGCAGGATCCTGACAAATTCCCAAAGGACAATCTGCAGTTCATGTCGGGTGAGGCGCTGCCGATTTGCTGGACAGACCCCCACTACCGCGATGACGAGATCAAACGCACCGGTTAGCCCGTAGCTCTCGCTGACGGATGGTCGAAAAAAAAGCCAGCACATTTGCTGGCTTTTTTGATCACGTCGGTGACAGCCCATGAAGACGCAGCCATCGCAAAGAACGCTCAAAAACAATCAAATCAAGAATTCACTCGACGCCTGCGCGCGAAGCAAAACCGATACTATTCTTCGGCAGCGCTTTGCGGACGATCAACGAGTTCGACGTAGGCCATCGGTGCGGCATCACCAGCACGATAACCACACTTCAGAATGCGTGTGTAGCCACCCGGACGCTGTTTGTACCGCGGGCCCAGCTCGTTGAACAGCTTGCCGACAGTAGACTTGTCGCGCAGACTGGCGAACGCGATGCGCCGCTTGGCAACCGAGTCCTCTTTTGCCAGGGTAATCAGTGGCTCGGCGACGCGACGCAGTTCTTTTGCCTTCGGCAGCGTTGTCTTGATGATTTCGTGTTCAAACAACGCATTCGCCATGTTGTTGAACATCGCCTTACGATGGCTGCTGTTTCTGTTTAGATGGCGGCCCGATTTACGATGACGCATGATAGTTACCTGTTAGACTTGATTAACTGGCTTCCTTGTCCCTGATCGAAGCTGGGGGCCAGTTTTCCAGTTGGATGCCGAGTGACAAACCGTGTGATGCCAGCACATCTTTGATCTCGGTCAGTGACTTCTTGCCAAGATTCGGTGTTCTGAGCAGCTCAACTTCAGTGCGCTGGATCAGGTCGCCGATATAGTAGATGTTCTCTGCTTTCAGGCAGTTTGCAGAACGCACGGTCAGCTCAAGCTCATCAACCGGACGCAGCAGGATCGGATCGATATCCGCTTCGAGGTCAGCTTCGGTCTCTTCCTCGATGCTCTGCAGGTTGACGAATGATGACAGCTGACTCTGCAAAATGGTCGCTGCGGTCCGAATGGCGGCCTCCGGATCCACGGTTCCGTTGGTTTCCAGATCGATGATCAATTTGTCGAGGTCGGTGCTCTGAGCAACTCGCGCGTTTTCGACGTTGTACGCAACGCGACGTATCGGACTGAAAGAAGCATCCAGCTTCAGATGACCGATCACGGTACCCTCATTTTCGTCTCTGCGGCGGGTAACCGGCTGATAACCGCGGCCTTTGCTGATCTTCAGGGTCATGCTCAGCTTGCCTTCCTTGTTAAGGTTGGCAATCACGTGTTCCGGGTTCACGATTTCAACATCATGACCGGTTTCGATATCGCCTGCGGTTGCAACGCCCGGGCCAGTCTTGCTCAGTGTAACGGTGGCTTCTGAGCTATTGTGCATGCGCAGGGCCACGCCCTTCAGATTCAGCAGGATCTCGAGCACATCCTCCTGGACACCGTCCATCGTGCTGTATTCATGAACCACACCGTCGATTTGCGCTTCGGTAATCGCGCTGCCCTCGATCGACGACAGCAGTATTCGGCGCAGGGCGTTGCCCAACGTATGGCCAAAGCCTCTCTCCAACGGCTCGAGTGCGACTTTTGCGTGTGTGTCGCTGTATGCCTGAACGTTGATCGTACGCGGTGTGAGTAGCTCTTCTGACATTCGTTAAATGCTCCCCTATTTGGAGTAAAGCTCGACCACGAGCTGTTCGTTGATATCGGGTGGAAGATCGGTACGCTCTGGTACATTCTTGAAGGTGGCTTCCAGCTTGGATTCATCCAGCGAAATCCAGTCGACGATACCTCTGGCTCTGGCCAGATTCAATGAGTCAGTGATACGTGTCTGTTTCTTCGCTTTCTCGCGAACTGTGATCACGTCATTCGGCTTCACCTGATAAGAAGGCACGTTTACAATCTTGTTATTGACCAGTATCGCCTTATGGTTGACCAGCTGCCGCGCTTCCGCGCGGGTGGCACCAAAACCGCTGCGATACACAACATTGTCTAGGCGCGTTTCCAGCAAGGACAGCAGATTTTCGCCAGTCGAACCTTTCTGTCGAGCTGCGGTTTTATAGTAATTGCGGAACTGTTTTTCCAGAACACCGTAGATACGACGCAGCTTCTGCTTTTCACGCAACTGCAGCGCATAGTCCGAAAGCCGAGCGCGGCGTGCACCGTGTTGGCCAGGAACCTGGTCGGCCTTGCACTTGCTGTCCAACGGACGCAGCGCAGATTTCAACTCCAGATCGGCGCCTTCACGGCGGCTCAGCTTACATTTTGGTCCAGTATATTTAGCCACTTGAATACTCTCCGATGTCAGACGCGACGCCTTTTAGGCGGACGGCAACCGTTGTGCGGAATTGGGGTAACGTCGGAGATGTTCATTATCTTGAAGCCGACATTGTTCAATGAACGCACCGCCGATTCACGGCCCGGCCCGGGGCCACGCACCATCACGTCGAGATTCTTCAGGCCAAAATCGAGAGCGCGGGTGCCCGCACGCTCGGCAGCAACCTGGGCTGCGAATGGCGTGCTCTTGCGCGAGCCACGAAAACCCGAGCCACCGGCTGTCGCCCATGCGAGCGTGTTGCCCTGGCGATCAGTGATTGTGATGATCGTATTGTTGAACGACGCATAAATATGCGCAACGCCGTCAGTCACCGTGCGTTTTACTTTCTTACGTGCTTCTGCTTTAGCCATTACTCATTCCAAATTATCTCAGTCAGGCGTACTATTTCGATACCGCTCTGCGCGGACCTTTACGTGTGCGCGCGTTGGTACGGGTTCTCTGCCCCCTCAGCGGTAGGCCACGACGATGGCGAATGCCGCGATAGCAGCCCAGGTCCATCAAACGCTTGATGCTCATCGAGACTTCACGACGCAGATCACCTTCAATCGTATATTTGCCAACTTCGGATCTAAGCTTTTCGAGCACATCCTCGGACAAATCACCGATTTTTTGTGTCTGTTCGATACCGGTATCCGCACAGATCTGCCGCGCACGCGTGCGCCCAATGCCATAGATATAAGTAAGACCGATGACAGTATGCTTGTTCGGTGGAATATTTATTCCTGCTATTCGAGCCATGTTAATTCCCGTTTGTGCGCGGCAAAGCGCGCAATTTTAGCCATAATACTGCGTCAAATCAACGTCAGGCAGCCGATATACCGATACTCAAGGATTTTCTAACCCTGACGTTGTTTGTGGCGGGGATCGCTGCAAATCACCCGCACCACGCCGTGGCGCTTGATGATTTTGCAATTGCGACACATCTTTTTCACGGATGCACGTACTTTCATCTCATTACTCCGGCCAGAACCGATTCACTATCGTTTGAAGTTTTGCAGGTTTGCCTTTTTCATCAGGCCTTCATACTGATGCGACATCAGGTGTGATTGCACCTGTGCCATGAAATCCATCACGACCACGACGATGATCAGCAGGGATGTGCCGCCAAAGTAGAACGGAACATTCCAGTACAAGATCAGAAATTCGGGCAGTAAACAGACCAGCGTGATGTATATCGCACCGACAAAAGTCAGCCGCGTCATCACCGTGTCGATGTAGTTCGCTGTCTGCGCACCCGGCCGTATGCCCGGGATGAAGGCGCCTGATTTCTTCAAATTATCTGCCGTCTCACGCGCGTTGAAAACCAGCGCGGTATAGAAAAAACAGAAGAATATGATCGCCAGCGCGTACAACAGTACATAGATGGGCTGACCGGGCGCCAGCGTACCGGCAATGTCCTGCAACCATTGCATGCCTTCAGATTGCCCGAACCAGCTGCCCATCGTGGCTGGAAACAATATGATACTGGAGGCGAAAATCGGCGGTATCACGCCCGCCATGTTCAGTTTCAGCGGCAGATGACTGCTCTGCGCGGCGTACAGGCGCCTGCCCTGTTGGCGTTTGGCGTAATTCACCGTAATACGTCGCTGCCCACGTTCGACGAAAACCACGAAACCGGTGACCGCGATCGCCATGATGAACAGGAAAATCGTCGTCAGCGTGTGCAACTCACCAGTGCGTACCAGCTCCAGTGTGCCGCCAATCGCACTGGGCAGCCCGGCCACAATACCGGCAAAGATGATCATCGAGATGCCATTTCCGATACCGCGCTCGGTCACTTGTTCACCAAGCCACATCAGAAACATGGTCCCCGTGACCAGTGTCACGGTAGCGGTGAACACGAAGCCGAAGCCGGGATTCAGTACCAGCGGATTGACGCCAACGGACTGACCCTGTAGCGCGGTCGAAATGCCGATGGACTGAAAGGTTGCCAGCACCAGCGTGAAATAACGCGTGTAGCTCGCGATCTTGCGGCGACCCGATTCGCCCTCCTTCTTGATCTGCTCCAGCGAGGGCACTGTGACCGCCAACAGCTGCATGATAATCGATGCCGAAATATACGGCATAATGCCAAGCGCAAATATCGACATGCGTCCGAGCGCACCGCCCGAAAACAGGTTGAAAACGCCAAGTATGCTGCCTTTCTGTTGATCGAACAGCGTCGATAAAACGGTAGGATCGATTCCAGGCACAGGAATGAAAGCACCGATGCGGAACACGATCAAAGCACCGACGACGAACAGCAACCGCCGCTTCAATTCCTTCAAATGACCTAGACCGAGACCCGCCATGATAATCCGCGACTACTGTCAGCCCTGGATGGTCCCACCGGCGGCTTCAATCGCCTTGCGCGCGGCCGGTGTCACACTGATGCCCTGTAACCGCACCGCCTTGGCGATCTCGCCCGAAGCAATGACCTTGGCTTTTTCGGTACGGGCGGGTACGACACCCGCATCGATCAAGGCCTGCAAGTCAATCGCATCCGCGCTGATTTTTTCCAGTTCGTTCAAACGCACTTCAGCCCGTGTGATAGAAGCTCTTGACACGAATCCAACCTTGGGCAAACGCCGCTGCAAAGGCATCTGACCACCTTCGAAGCCGACCTTGTGAAAACCGCCCGCGCGCGATTTCTGTCCTTTGTGACCACGTGCGCAAGTCTTGCCCCAGCCGCTGCCGATGCCGCGCCCAACACGCTTGCTCGAGCTTTTGCTGCCTGTGGCAGGACGCAAGTTATTCAAATGCATAAGAAATCCTCCTGAATCAGGCTTCTTCCACCGATAATAGGTACGATACCTTGTTGATCATGCCACGATTCTCGGGTGTGTCTTTGACCACCACGGAATGATGGGTGCGGCGCAGACCCAAGCCCTGTACACAGGCCTGATGTTTTTTCAGCCTGCCGGCAACGCTCTTGATTAAAGTAACCTTGAGTTCTTTATCAGCCATGTCTTCAACCCAGAATCTCTTCCACAGTTTTGCCGCGCTTAGCCGCAACATAGTTCGGTGAGGCCATACCAGTCAGACCATTGATGGTTGCCCGTACCACATTCACCGGGTTACGCGTGCCGTTGATCTTCGCCAGCACGTTTCGGACACCAACAGCCTCGAATACGGCGCGCATCGCACCGCCTGCAATAATACCGGTACCTTCCGATGCCGGTTGCATGTATACATTGGCAGCACCGTGCTCGCCATAGGTCGCATGCTGCAGCGTTCCAGCGATCAGATCGACTTTCTTCATGTTCTTACGTGCACGATCCATCGCTTTTTGAATTGCCAACGGCACTTCTTTTGCCTTCCCATAGCCAAAACCAATCTGGCCTTTGCCGTCACCAACAACCGTCAAAGCGGTAAAACCGAATTGACGGCCACCTTTGACTACCTTTGCGACACGGTTCACGGCGACCAGTTTTTCTATCAGATCGTCTTTTGATGCGGATGCTTCTACATTAGCCATATTTCTATCCTGTCACTACGGTCTAGAATCTCAAACCGTTTTCGCGGGCAGCATCAGCCAGTGCCTTGACCCTGCCATGGTATTTGAAACCGGAGCGATCGAACGCCACCAGTTCTATTCCGGCTGATTTGGTTTTCTCGGCAATAGCTTTGCCAACCGCTGCAGCTGCTTCGGCATTGCCGGTTGACGCCAGAGCAGCACGGATGTCTCGCTGCACGGTCGACGCACTGGCAATGACCTTACTACCGGATGGATCGATCACCTGTGCGTAAATGTGTTTCGGTGTGCGGTGGACACTCAACCGATGAACGCCGAGTTCACGGATCTTGACACGTGTTCTCTTTGCTCGACGAAGTCTGCTTTCTTTTTTCGATTTCATAGCAATGGTCTGCTCAATTTTCGCTAGCCTATTTCTTCTTGGCTTCTTTACGGATCACACGCTCGTCAGAATAACGCACGCCTTTACCCTTGTAGGGTTCCGGTGGCCGATAGCCCCGTATATCTGCCGACACCTGTCCAACTTTCTGCTTGTCCGCGCCCTTGACAACAATTTCGGTCTGGCTCGGTGTTTCCACCGTGATACCTTCCGGGACGTCGTAAACGACGGGATGAGAGAACCCCAGGGTCAGGTTTAATTTATTGCCCTGGGCTTGTGCACGATACCCAACGCCTACGAGCTCGAGTTTTTTTTCAAAGCCCTGACTCACACCGACGACCATATTGTTCGCCAGCGAACGCATTGTGCCCGCCATTGCAATCGAGCCATCGACACCTTCTTTGCCGACAAATCGCATGCCGTTATCATCCTGCTGGACCTCGACTCGCTCGTTCACGACCATCGCGAGATTGCCGTTCTTCCCCTTAACTGTAATCGAACTGCCACTGATGTTGACTTCAACACCCGATGGAATTTCGACCGGTTTGTTCGCTATACGTGACATTTCAAAACTCTTAACTTGATGATCATTGACGAAACCGTTACGAGATCGTACAGATTACTTCACCACCACGACCTTCTTCTCTGGCTTTTTTATCCGTCATCACGCCTGCAGAAGTGGAGATGATCGCCACACCCAGTCCGTTGAGCACCTTTGGCAGCTCATCCTTGTTCCTATAGATACGCAACCCGGGTCTGCTCACGCGCTTGAGCTCTTCTATCACCGGACTGCCCTGGTAATATTTCAATGTAATGGTCAGTTCAGGCCGTGTTTGCGTGGTGACAGCGTAATCGGTGATGTAACCTTCTTCTTTCATCACATCTGCAATAGCCAGCTTGGCTTTGGATGACGGCATAGTCACGTCGATTTTCCTGGCAGATTGCGCATTGCGAATGCGCGTCAGCATGTCAGAGATTGGATCTGTCATCATAATTAGCACCCTACCCCGCTTACCAGCTTGCCTTGACCAGACCCGGGACATCGCCGCGCATGGCTGTTTCTCTCAGTTTATTGCGGCACAGGCCGAATTTGCGAAAATAACCATGTGGCCTTCCCGTCACGCGGCAGCGATTTCGCTGTCTCGATGGACTGGAGTCGCGCGGCAGCAACTGCAATTGCTTTTGTGCTTCCATCTTTTCTTCTATGCTCGCATCAGCGCTTTTCAGCACAGCGCGCAAGGCTTGACGTTTTTCCGCATATTTTTTCACAAGACGTGCACGCTTCAGCTCACGTTGTACCATCGAAACTTTTGCCATATCCGCGTTCTCTATCTCTCTTCTTACTCAGTTCTTAAATGGGAAGTTAAATGCCGCCAGCAATGCTCGAGCGTCATCATCGTTAGTCGCCGATGTCGTTATATTGATATCCATGCCACGCAGCGCATCGATTTTGTCGTAGTCGATTTCCGGAAATATGATCTGCTCTTTCACGCCCATGTTATAGTTTCCACGGCCATCGAACGCCTTGGGACTCATACCGCGAAAATCGCGTATACGTGGTATTGCAACGCTGATCAGGCGATCCAGGAATTCATACATACGGTCTTTTCGCAAAGTCACCTTGCAACCGATCGGATAACCTTCGCGCACCTTGAACGAGGCCACGGATTTTCGCGCCAGAGCAGTGACAGGCTTCTGCCCCGAGATCTTTTCCAGATCGCCCAGGGCGTTCTCGATGACTTTCTTATCACCGATGGCCTCACCGACACCCATGTTGAGCGTGATTTTTTCTATGCGCGGCACCTGCATGATGTTTTGATAACCACGCTCGTCCATCAGCTTCTTGACGACGGTATCTCTATAAAATTGCTGTAATCTCGCCATAATCAGTAAACCTAAACGTCTACAACCTCGCCATTCGATTTGAAGTAACGAACCTTGCGCCCATCTTCCAGTGTTCTAAATCCAATCCGATCACCTTTGTTGGTCATGGGGTTGAACAACATGACATTAGACACATGAAGCGGCATCTCCTTATTCACGATGCCACCCTCGATACCCTGCATCGGGTTGGCCTTAGTGTGTTTCTTTACCATGTTGATGGACTCAACCAGCACACGGTCATCTGCCAGCACTTTCAGGACCGTTCCCTGTCGGCCCTTATCTCGTCCGGCAATGACAACAATCTGGTCACCTTTACGCAAACGTTTCATCTTGATACCCCTTACAACACTTCCGGTGCGAGCGAGATGATCTTCATGAACCTTTCTGTTCTGAGCTCCCGAGTTACCGGACCAAATATGCGTGTGCCAATAGGTTGCAACGCGTTATTCAACAACACAGCTGCGTTGGAATCGAAACGGATCAGCGAGCCGTCCTGTCTGCGAACGCCCTTGGTCGTACGTACGACCACAGCGTTATAGACCTCACCTTTCTTCACCTTGCCACGAGGGATTGCGTCCTTGACGCTGACCTTGATCACGTCACCAACCGATGCATAACGACGATGGGAACCGCCCAGCACCTTGATGCACTGCACTTTGCGCGCACCACTATTGTCCGCTGCATTTAGGACTGTTTGCATTTGTATCATGAGCGCTTCCTTTGATTTATCTCTGTGTTGACCCGCACCAGTGTGGCCAGATTACGATCAGGCCTCGCCGGCTCTTTCGACAACCTCGACCAGTCGCCATGACTTCGTTTTCGACAAAGGGCGGCACTGCTCGATCACCACAACATCGCCTTTGTTGCACTCGTTGTGCTCATCATGGACGCGCAGCTTGCTTGAACGCCTGATGTACTTTCCATAGACAGGGTGCTTGATCCGGCGCTCGACAGTCACCGTAATACTCTTGTCCATTGCGGCACTGCTGACCGAGCCGGTCAACGTGCGCTGTACTTTTTCTTCTGCCTGTTCGGAATTTTCAATCGTTGCCATATTCAGCTACTCGCTTTCTTTTCATTGAGCACGGTCTTGATCCGCGCAATATCCTTGCGCACAGCACTAAACCGGTGAACCTTGGGCATATTCCCTGCGCCCTGCTGCATCCGTAAGTTAAACTGTTCACGACGCAGATCGATCAATTCTTTGTTCAGGTCCGCTACGGACATGTTTCGGTATTCGGTTGCATTTGCCATCACATCACCTTGCGCTGAATGAAGGTTGTCTTGATCGGTAGCTTGTTGGCCGCAAGACGAAAAGCCTCGCGCGCCAGCTCTTCACTCACCCCTTCCATTTCGTATAACACGGTGCCTGGCTGTATTTTCGCGACCCAGTGATCGATGTTGCCCTTACCTTTACCCATACGCACTTCCAGAGGCTTGCTGGAAATCGGCACATCCGGGAAGATACGAATCCAGATCTTGCCACCACGTTTGATGTGGCGTGTCATCGCGCGCCGCGCAGACTCGATCTGTCGCGCCGTGACCCTGCCACGCTCGGTGGCCTTCAGACCGTATTCACCGAAGCTTACTTTGTTGCCAGCCTGAGCCAGGCCCCGGTTTTTGCCTTTGAACTGTTTGCGAAATTTTGTGCGTTTTGGCTGTAACACTGGACTTTTCCTCTAACTCGCACTGGCCGTTTTGCTGACTTCGACTTCGGACTCCTGGTACAAGTCGAAAACTTCACCTTTGTAGATCCAAACCTTGACGCCAAGAATGCCATAGGTCGTAAGTGCTTCGGCAAAGCCGTAATCGATGTCTGCCCGCAGCGTGTGCAATGGTACCCGCCCTTCCGCATAACATTCGCTGCGCGCGATCTCAGCACCGTTCAGACGACCGGCGACCATGATCTTGACGCCTTCAGAGCCCATACGCATCGTATTTTGAATCGCGCGTTTCATGGCCCGACGAAACATCACGCGTCGTTCCAGCTGCTGCGCAATACTCTCGGCGACCAATTGAGCGTCGAGTTCAGGTTTACGAATCTCTTCGATGTTGATTTTCACGCTGTTGATGTGCAGACCGATCAGCTTCGCAACTTCCTCTCGCAATCTTTCTATGTCTGCGCCTTTCTTACCGATGACGACACCCGGCCGGGCCGTATGGATCGTGATCACCGCGGCACGCGTCGGACGCTCGATCTGTATTCTGCTGACATTGGCATTCTCCAGCTTTTTCTTCAGGTACTCACGGACCTTGATATCGGCATTCAGCAGATTTGGGAAATCTGCTGACGACGCGTACCATTTGGAATTCCAGTCAGTGGAAATGCCGAGTCGAATACCTACCGGATGTACTTTTTGTCCCATTACGATCTCTCTTAGCTGTCAGCCACAGCCACGGTAATGTGACTGGTACGCTTGAATATTCTATTGGCACGGCCTTTGGCGCGCGCTTCCAGTCGCTTCATGACCGGCCCTTCGTCGACATAGACACGAGAAACCTTCAATTCGTCGATGTCAGCACCTTCGTTATGCTCGGCATTGGCGATCGCCGATTCCAGAACCTTCTTCATGATCGCAGCCGACTTTGTCGTGCCAAATGTCAATGTATTCAAGGCATCCTCGACTGCAAGGCCACGAATCTGATCCGCGACCAGACGGCATTTTTGCGGTGAGATGCGTGCAAATCTGTGTTTTGCTGTCGCTTCCATAATCGTCTACTTCGCTTTTCTATCGGCCGCATGGCCTTTGTAGGTTCGCGTCAGTGCAAATTCACCCAATTTGTGACCAACCATATTCTCGTTGATCAAAACCGGTACGTGCTGCCTGCCGTTGTGTACGGCAATCGTCAGGCCAACCATTTCAGGAAAGACAGTCGAACGGCGTGACCAGGTTTTTATCGGTTTCCGATCCCGGTTCTCGTTAGCCTTGATCACCTTGCTCATCAGGTGGTGATCTACAAAAGGACCTTTTTTCAGTGAGCGTGGCACTTATAGTCTCCTGAATCTGTGTATCTGTTTCTTCAGCCTGTTTAACATCAATCAGCGCTTGTAACGACGACGGACGATCATACCATCAGTACGTTTGTTGCTGCGGGTTCTGTATCCCTTGGTGGGCACACCCCAGGGTGACACCGGATGGCGGCCACCCGATGTCCTGCCTTCACCGCCGCCGTGAGGATGATCCACCGGATTCATCACGACACCACGTACCGTGGGCCGAACACCGCGCCAGCGTGATGCACCAGCCTTGCCCAACGAGCGAAGACCTTGCTCGGTATTTCCGACCTCGCCGATCGTCGCGCGACAATTGACATGGATCTTGCGCATCTCACCAGAACGTAAACGCAATGTCGCATAGGCTCCATCGCGCGCCAGCAATTGTGCAGTGGCACCTGCGCTTCTCGCGATCTGCGCGCCCTTGCCCGGTTTCATCTCGATGCAATGGACCTGCGTACCGACCGGGATATTCGCCAGAGGAAGGCAATTACCCGTCTTGATCGCGGCATCCGCGCCCGACTGCAACATATCACCCTGGCGGATTCCCTTGGGCGCGATGATGTAGCGGCGCTCACCATCACGATAGCTCAACAAGGCGATATGCGCACTCCTGTTCGGATCGTACTCGATCCGCTCGACGCGCGCCGGCACGCCATCCTTGTCACGTTTGAAATCAATGATCCGGTAGGCCTGCTTGTGGCCACCGCCGACGTGACGAACCGAGATGCGCCCCTTGTTGTTACGACCGCCGTTCTTGCTCTTGCTTTCAGTGAGCGCACGCAATGGTGCGCCCTTGTGCAGCTCGTTGTTGGTAACCTTCACAACGAACCTGCGTCCCGGAGAGGTCGGCTTTGTCTTTACCAGTGCCATTAAAAGCCCCTAATGTTTAATCTCTAGTGCGTGGCCACAAAATCGATGTCATGACCAGGGCCCAAGGTGACATAGGCCTTGCGCAGATCCGAACGTTTGCCCAGGCGACCGCCAAAACGCTTGGTCTTGCCCTTGGTGTTCACCATACGGACTTTCTCAACCTTGACCTTGAACAGTTCTTCAACAGCCTGCTTGACTTCCGACTTGCTGGCATTCAACGCAACTTTGAAGACGTGCTGGTTGTTTTCATCCGCCAGCCCCGTGCTTTTCTCTGACACATGGGGCGCTAACAGAATCTGATAGATACGTTCCTGATTCATGATAACCATTCCTCAATCGCACGCACCGAGCCCACCGTGATAACCACATGCTCATAGCGGATCAATATAACCGGATTCAATCCAGCCACATCACTGACCTCAACATTTGGCAAGTTGCGAGCGGACAAATACAGCTTCTCATCGCCGGTTTCGGTAATGATCAGCGTCTTGCTGACACCGAGGTCTGCGAGTTTGACCGCCAGCTGCTTGGTCTTTGGCGCATCAACCGTAATGTCCTCCACGATCAGCAGCCTGTTTTGACGCGCCAGTTCGGACAAAATCGATCGAATACCAGCCCGGTACATCTTGCGATTGACTTTCTGAGTAAAATCGCGAGGCTGTGCGGCAAAGGTCACGCCCCCACTGCGCCATAAAGGACTGCGAATGGTGCCGGCGCGCGCACGTCCGGTGCCTTTCTGACGCCAGGGCTTGGTGCCGCCACCTCTGACAGCTGAGCGGTTTTTCTGCGCCTTCGTACCTGCGCGAGCGGCTGCAAGGTAGGCCGTTACGAGCTGATGAATCAGGCTCTCTTTGTAATCAGCCGCGAACACCGTATCTGATACCGAAATCGTTGCTTCACTGTTATGTAACTGCAGGTCCATCGTCGTCTCTACTTGGTCATGTTAGTTGTTCAGCGATTTAAGCCTTGACCGCGGGCTTGATGATCACGTCACCGCCCTTGGCACCTGGAATCGCGCCTTTTATCAACAGCAAGCCACGCTCCTGATCAACACGCACTAGTTCCAGCGACTGAGTTGTCGTTTTCACGTCACCCATTTGACCCGACATCTTCTTGCCCTTGATCACCCGACCAGGCGTCTGACACATTCCGATGGATCCGTTCGAGCGGTGTGAAATCGAGTTACCGTGCGACATATCCTGCGAGGAAAAATTATGGCGTTTAATACCGCCCTGAAATCCCTTACCAATGCTGCGGCCAGTGACATCGATTTTCTGACCCGACTCAAAAATGCTGACATTGATTTCACCACCGACTTCCATCTCGGCCGCCTCATCGCCCTGAATACGAAACTCCCACAGCCCACGGCCCGACTCAACGCCTGCTTTGGCAAAGTGCCCTGCCAGCGGCTTGGTAACGCGCGATGACCGCCGTGACCCGGTCGTGACCTGGATAGCCTGATAGCCATCGCTCTCGGTGGTCTTGATCTGGGTAATGCGATTAGGCAACACCTCTACGACGCTGACAGGAATCGAAGCACCGTCTTCTGTGAAGATTCGCGTCATACCTGCTTTTCTGCCCACTACACCAATAGTCATGCTCATTCCCGCTCAATAAAAAAACTGGTTCCTCATGTCACTGAGAAAACCAGTCCCTCAATCCCGTCCAGCCAGTACAGTTCGCGTGGCTGCCGCGATCTACAGAAAAATTCACTCTTTGTACAGGATGCAATGCGCTGTTCGCACCCCAAGCTGTCAGTTTTCGCAGTATCCCAGACCACCCACACAGGCTGCCCGTCAAGGACTTACGATAAAAGGAAGCTTTGTGCCGGCATCTCGACAGCGAGAGCAAAGATCGCACTACTGTACGCCCTGCAACAAAGCCCGCGCATTATACAGGATTTATTCCCGGCTCCACAACCCTGCGGCGGCCAATTTTGCAAGATTTAAGAGATTGCCCCTTTTGAGAAAATTCGAATGATCGAAAATACAGCGTGTTTTTCAACAGTGCCTATCACGGTTCAGGCTGGTCTTCGCCTGCCCAGGATCGTAGGGTGCGCCGTGCGCACCAGAACCGGCCACCGAACTGAAGATGCGCGGTGCGCATGGCGCACCCTACGGTCTCTTCACTCAAACCGTAGCTATGGCTACGCTTTTCGCTCCAGAGCGGCGCTTACGAACACCAGCCCGCCAGGTCTACCGCTCACGAAGACGCGGTCTTGTCCTCTCGTTGGCTCAGCGCATGCCGCTCAGATCAGACGCTAATTGAGCTTGATTTGCACATCGACGCCCGCAGACAAATCGAGTTTCATCAGCGCATCGACGGTCTTGTCGGTCGGGTCGACGATATCGAGCAAGCGCTTATGCGTGCGAATTTCGTATTGGTCCCGCGCATCCTTGTTCACATGCGGCGAAATCAGTACCGTGTAGCGTTCGATCTTGGTGGGTAGCGGAATCGGCCCGCGAACGTGCGCACCTGTGCGTTTCGCCGTTTCGACGATTTCACTGGCGGATTTGTCGATCAGATGATGATCGAAGGCTTTCAGTCTGATACGTATCTGTTGGCTAGTAGCTGGCATAATAATTACTCGATAATTTTGCTGACAACACCGGCGCCGACGGTGCGGCCACCTTCACGGATCGCAAATCGCAGACCCTCTTCCATCGCGATCGGCGCAATCAGACTCACTGTCATCTTCACATTGTCGCCCGGCATCACCATCTCTACGCCTTCCGGCAGATCAACCGCGCCGGTCACGTCCGTCGTGCGGAAATAAAACTGCGGCCGGTAATTGTTGAAGAACGGCGTATGACGACCACCCTCATCCTTGCTCAGCACGTAGACCTCACACTCAAACTTCGTGTGCGGCGTCACCGAGCCCGGCTTGCAGCACACCTGACCGCGCTCCACGTCCTCGCGCTTGGTGCCGCGCAACAACAAACCCACATTGTCACCCGCCTGACCTTCGTCCAGCAACTTGCGGAACATCTCAACACCGGTCACCGTCGTCTTCTGAGTGTCGCGGATGCCGACGATCTCGATCTCCTCGCCCACCTTGACAATACCGCGTTCAACACGACCCGTGACCACGGTGCCGCGACCCGAGATCGAAAACACGTCTTCCACCGGCATCAGGAACGGCTGGTCCACCGCACGCTCCGGCTCCGGAATATAATCGTCCATCGCCTCAACCAGCTTCACGATCGACGGCGCGCCCACGTCCGAACTGTCGCCTTCCAGCGCCTTCAGCGCCGAACCGGTGATGATCGGCGTGTCGTCGCCCGGAAACTCGTACGCATCCAACAGCTCACGCACCTCCATCTCCACCAGCTCCAGCAGCTCGGCGTCATCCACCATGTCCGCCTTGTTCAGGTAGACCACGATGTAGGGCACACCCACCTGACGCGACAGCAGAATGTGCTCGCGCGTCTGCGGCATCGGACCGTCCGCCGCCGACACCACCAGAATCGCACCGTCCATCTGCGCTGCACCGGTAATCATGTTCTTCACATAGTCCGCGTGGCCCGGGCAGTCAACGTGCGCATAGTGACGCTTCGGGCTCTCGTACTCCACGTGCGAGGTCGCAATCGTGATCCCGCGCGCCTTCTCCTCCGGGGCATTGTCAATCTGGTCAAACGCCTTGACTTCACCACCCTGCGCTTCCGCCATCACCTTCGTCAGCGCCGCCGTCAGCGTCGTCTTGCCATGGTCAACGTGACCGATCGTGCCCACGTTTACGTGGGGTTTCGTTCTCTCAAATTTTTCCTTGGACATTGTTAATGTCTCCCCCGGACTGTATGTTTAATAAAAATGGTTTGCACAACACAATCAAAACTGGAGCTCATAACCGGATTTGAACCGGTGACCTCTTCCTTACCAAGGAAGTGCTCTACCGACTGAGCTATATGAGCACAAAAACAGTTACCTGCAACGAACGACGACGGGACCAACAAGCCAACACGGTCCTCGTGTCTCGTACCCGACGGATTCCTGAGCTCAATCGTTTGACTCGCCTCTCGTTCCTGTGACCTCACTCCTTGTTTTTTGGAGCGGGTGATGGGAATCGAACCCACATAGTCAGCTTGGAAGGCTGAAGTTCTACCATTGAACTACACCCGCATCGTTAAGCAACAAGGTTCGAGTAACACATCACGAGGCAACCCGAACCTGCCTCTAGTGCGGATGACAAAATCAGCGGCCTGGCGACAATAGCTAGAACGCGTGGTCCCCCGCCCAGACACTGCCTCTTTCGTTCCAGCCTTCTCGTTCCTAGCCCTTGATTTTGGTGGAGGGGGGAGGATTCGAACCTCCGAAGGTAGAACCAGCAGATTTACAGTCTGCCCCCTTTGACCGCTCGGGAACCCCTCCCAAAAATCAAGCCGCGTATTTTGCGCGAGCGCAACGCGGCTGTCAACCGTAACAAACTGATACGGCAATACATTATTGGAGCTGGTGGACGGATTCGAACCCCCGACCTGCTGATTACAAATCAGCTGCTCTACCAACTGAGCTACACCAGCATTTTTCCACTAGTTACAACACTGGCACTCGGACTCCTGTCCTCGTTTCGCCTCAACTAATCCCGGCCCGGCATCCTGCCGGTCGTTCGGCGGACTGCGAATGTCCACTGGACATTCGGTTCCCCCTCACCCAACTGAGCTACACCAGCATTTTTCCACTAGTTACAACACTGGCACTCGGACTCCTGTCCTCGTTTCGCCTCAACTAATCCCAATACTAAGGAAACGCTGATTAATTCAGAGTTTCCGCGGCGCACGGATGCGCCGCCATTTTTGATCGCCTAAAGCGATTGAAAATGGAGGGAAACAGAAAATCGCATTTTTTGTTTCCCGTGCTCTGATAATTCACGGATGAATTATTCAGAGCTTCCCTGAAGATTCAAGGCGCTAAATTGTAGGGCTTGAGTACGGTTAAAGCAACCAATTCGGGAGCATGTGCGCGAGATTTCTCAGATGTTCCTCGCCCAGAGCAAACTTTTTCTTTAACGCAAAGACGCCAAGACGCAAAGCACGCAAAAAAAATACTCTTTCGAATGGCTGCGATCCAGAAAGAAATCCGTCAGACGCAATTCTCATACTGCGATCTCTGTAAACGACATGATTTCCTGACGAAGTGCCGATGCACGGAAGATCCAAACCTCCGGTCAATTGACAAGGTCGAACGAAAACCAACCAAGAATTTCATCTTTGCGACCTTCGCGCCTCTGCGCCTTTGCGTTGAAAATCCGCCCATTCTTGGCAGTTAGCACCTTCAATCAATCACAGCTTCGGCTCAGGCGTTGCGTGGTGCTTTCAAGGTGCTTTTCAAAAATCTGTGGCGGTATTTGATGGCCCGCCTCAATGCGGTAGTCCAGCCAGTAGATCGTGTAAGTCTTGAAGACCGGTTCGACGATCGCATCGAATCCGGCTTTGCGGACGCGGTTCCCATGGCGCTCAGCGCGGCCTTTGCTACTAAAATACCCCAGCGATATACCGTTCTCGTACGAGCCCTCGGTGATGATGTAATAATCCCGAATGTTCTTGCTGACCAGCTGCTTGGTCAGCGCCTTCGCCTCGCGCTTGCTACCAACAGGCTTCAACAGGACCCGGAACATCGATTGCTCCTGCTCCTCCTTGCTTCTGAAGGACGCCTCTATTACGTAGTCCTTTATTTCCCGGATCACAACGCGCAAAGTGTCCATTTCGCGAAAAGGTCCAAGCGTGTAGCACAGGTCGGCCGCGGGTTCGGCTACCGGCGCCCTTGCCGAAGGCACGGTCTCATCGGTCGTTTCCGGACTGTCTGCGTCGGCATCTTGCTCCATCACTGCCGCGATGGTCGTTTCCTCTTCCTCGGCTGCTTCGACCCTCTGGCTCTGCTCCGCAGGCCCAGGCGGACTGGCATCGGTAATTTTAGTAGTCGGCTCTGCCAGCGATGCAGGCGCGTCGCCGGTTTTCTCGACGGCTGCTTTCTGGCCAGCATCTTTCTCGAGCTCACTCAGCAGTACGATACGCTCGACATCCTTTGGTAGCGCTGCGGTGACCGTGTGTATCGACCGTTCGCGGTTGAGCTCCCAGGCCACATAAAGGATATTGACGATCAGCAGGATCAGAAAAAACCAGCGCATGGATCAGCCCTCTGCAGCCTGTATCCGGGCAGCCCAATGCAGTCCCTGCAACACCAGATCCGGCTGGTGCCACATCTTTGGCAAACCGGGCAAAGATAAAATCGTTTTCGACAGGCCACCGGTTATTATTATTGTCATGTCGTTCCCCAGGTGCTCTGCGGCTGAGGCGCAGATATCGACGATCGCCGCGCGCACCATCAGTAGTGTACCACTGCTGACCGCATCGGCTGTGTTGTTCGCGAAAGCCGAGAGCTTTCCGTCGGTTTGATGTATTCCTGCGGCCCGTTGGACCAACGCGGCGCGCATCATCTCCAGCCCGGGCATGATCAATCCGCCAAGATGCCGCCCGCGAGCATCCATCAAGTCCACCGTGATCGCGGTACCGGCATCGATGATACAGACCGGCTGATCAGTCAGTGCCCGCGCCCCCAGCAACGCGGCCCAGCGGTCGACCCCGAACTGTGACGGATCGGTATAAGCATTGATCACGTCACCCAGCTTTTCCGTACTCCGCAAAAAGATCGGGGCAACAGACCAGTGCTGACGCATCCACGCGGTCACAGCATGCTCCACATCTGCGCCGCCAACACAGGCCACGATGACCTGCTTCTGTGGGGACTGACTATGCCAACATGCAAACGCCTGCTGCACCTGCGCCTTCACATAGCTGCAACGGCCTGAGGCCACCATCTCATGCTGCCGCCACAGCGCCCATTTGATACTGGAATTGCCTATATCAATGGTCAGCATGCTCTGCACCCGGGGCCGACGCGTTGTTCGCCGCAGTCAAACTCACGTCAGCACTATTGAAGCGCAGCTCGTTACCTTCAACCAGCAGGCGCAGCTCGCCGGTCTGCGCGATGCCGAGCACGATGCCTGTGGTTTCATCAAGGTTTTCCCTGCGCACAGCCACTTGCCTCCCATTCAATCCAACCAGATCGGATTCTAGCTCACTGTATATCGCCATCGCTTTTTGCTGGTATCGCCGACACATATCGACCATTTCGTGCAACAGCATCGCTGCCACCAGATTGCGCTCGGGAACCGGTTCCTCGAGCACGCCTACAATATCAGTCCAGTCCAGGCTGGAGTCAGCGACGATAGTCTCCGGCATGTGATAATTGAGACCGATGCCGATGGCGGCATTGCACGCTGCGGCGCTGACGCCGCGGGTTTCGATCAATATACCGGCGATTTTGTCTTTGGCCACCAGCACATCGTTCGGCCATTTCAGCCACGCATCGGCGATCCCGATCCGTTTTAACGCATTGAGCACAGCCACACCCTGCGCAAGCGCCAGCAATCCGAGCTCATGTGGTGGAAGCTCGAATCGCCAGGCCAGCGTCAGGTAAATATTGGCCCCCGGCGGAGACAGCCAATGTCTGCCCCTGCGTCCTCGCCCCTTGGTTTGATGATCAGCAAGGCACACGAACGGCTGGTCGCGACCATTGCCGATCTCGGCCAGAACCCAGTTATTGGTTGAATCGATCGTCTCGAACAGGTGCACGCCACCGCGGAGGACTCCATGCTCGAACGACTGCAGAATGAGACCTTTATCAAATTTGCTTGTCATTCTTGATTGCCCAGGCACCCATACCGATACCCGACTCAGCCATAGTGCGATTCAGCATGAGACGATCGACACCCGCTGTTACACAAAGACGCGCAGGCGCAGCACTCGCGAAGAGCTGACAAGGCGCTATCAATTCGAACAATGGAAGACATGAAAATTTGAGTTGGAACACAAAAACCATCTGCGTCCTTTGCGTCTTCGCGCCTTTGCGTTTAAATGCATTATCGATATTCCCGTACCGCCTAATGCTAACCGATTTGACCCATTGATGCATGATCACCAAAACACACGACGCCCTCGTCAACTTCGTCTTAGAACCGACACAAGCTCTGGTCTACGTTTCCGTCAAGGCCCTAGTCCAGCGATCATCATGAGACCGTATCTGCAAGCGCCTCTGGCTAGCCGAAACATGCCGCGCGGCATTCCCTACATCATCGGCAATGAAGCGGCGGAACGTTTCAGCTTCTATGGTATGCGCGCGATCCTGGTCGTGTTCATGACCCAATACCTGATGAACGCGGACAGCCAGGTTGACGTGATGACGGAAGATGAGGCCAAAAGCTGGTATCACCTGTTCGTCTCGGCGGTCTATTTGACACCTATCCTGGGCGCGCTGCTATCGGATGGATTACTGGGAAAATTTCGCACCATCGTAATGTTGTCGATCGTTTACACGCTGGGCCATTTCGTGCTCGCGCTGGATGACACCCGCCTCGGCCTGGCCATCGGCCTCGGCCTGATTGCGCTTGGTGCCGGTGGCATCAAGCCTTGCGTGTCGGCACACGTCGGTGATCAGTTCGGCGCTTCCAACAGCTACCTTTTGCCCCGGGTTTTTGGCTGGTTCTATTTTTCGATCAATCTCGGTGCATTTGCTTCGTCACTGCTGACGCCCTGGCTGCTGGATCGCTTTGGTGCCTGGATAGCCTTCGGCATCCCCGGCATTCTGATGCTGCTGGCGACACTGGTCTTCTGGGCGGGCCGTTACCGGTTCATACACATTCCCGCCGGCGGCACGCATTTCATCCGCGAGACCTTCAGCAAGGACGGTTTCAACGCGATCGCCAAACTCAGCGTCCTCTACCTGTTCGTGGCCATGTTCTGGGCACTGTTCGACCAGACTGGCTCTGCATGGGTGCTACAGGCACAGAACATGGACCGCGATGTACTTGGATTCGAACTGCTGCCGTCACAAATACAGGCCGCCAACCCGCTGCTGGTGATGCTGTTGATTCCATTGTTCAGTTACCTGATCTACCCTCAACTGGACAAAGTGATCAGACTGACACCACTGCGAAAAATTGCGATCGGCATGTTCATCACTGTGATTGCGTTCATGCTCGCCGCGCTGGCTCAGGAGAGAATCGACCAGGGCGCGACACCCCATATCAGTTGGCAGCTGCTGGCCTATCTGGTGCTGACATCTGCCGAAGTCATGATATCGATCACTTGCCTGGAGTTCTCCTACACCCAGGCACCCCGACGCATGAAATCGTTCATCATGGCATTTTTCATGATGTCGATCGCCGCCGGAAACCTGTTCACCAGCACGGTCAATTTCTGGATACAGAACCCGGACGGCAGCAGCAAGCTCGAGGGCGCCGACTATTACTGGTTTTTCACGCTGCTGATGCTGGCAACATCGGTGCTGTTTCTGCTGGTCGTAAAATTTTACCGGGAAAAGACCTATATTCATGAGGAGCAAACAGCATGATGTAGTAAAATAGTGCGTTATATGAAACCAGCTGAAAAAACGTCCATGGACGAAAAAGAAAACGTTCAAACCAACTTCATCCGAAACATCATCGACGCCGATCTGGCCTTCGGAAAACACACATCAGTCTATACCCGATTTCCGCCAGAGCCGAACGGCTACCTGCACATCGGCCATGCCAAATCGATTTGTCTGAATTTTGGCATCGCCAGGGACTACGATGGCCAGTGCAACCTGCGTTTCGACGACACCAATCCGGACAAGGAAGAGGAAGAGTACATGCACGCGATCATGGATGACGTCAAATGGCTCGGGTTTGAATGGACCAAAGAGTGCCACGCATCGGACTATTTCGACCAGCTCTACGAATATGCGGTCCAACTGGTTCGGGATGGCAAGGCTTATGTCGATTCACAAACCGCCGATGACATCCGTAACACCCGTGGCACCCTGAAAGAGCCCGGCAAGGAAAGCCCCTACCGAAACCGCAGCGTCGAGGAAAACCTGGACATGTTTCGCCGCATGAAGAACGGCGAGTATCCTGACGGCGCTCACGTTCTGCGCGCCAGGATCGACATGGCCTCGCCGAACGTCAATATGCGCGATCCGGTCCTTTATCGCATCAAGCGCACGCACCATCACCGCACCGGTGATGACTGGGTGATCTATCCGATGTACGACTTCACCCATTGCCTGTCCGACGCGATCGAAGGCATCACCCACTCGATCTGTACGCTGGAATTCGAAGACCACAGACCATTGTACGACTGGGTGTTGGACGAAGCCGAGACGCCCTGCCACCCACAGCAGATCGAGTTCGCCCGCCTGCAGCTCAAATACACCGTCACCAGCAAGCGCAAATTACATCAGTTGGTTCACGATAAACATGTCGATGGCTGGAATGATCCGCGCATGCCGACGATCTCCGGCCTGCGCCGCCGTGGCTTCACGCCTGCATCGGTTCGTGACTTCTGCGACCGCATCGGTGTGACCAAGAAAGACAGCTTCATCGAAATGGCGGTGCTCGAGAACAGCGCACGCGAAGACCTGAACGCGCATGCGCTGCGCGTGATGGCTGTGCTCAAGCCATTGAAAGTCACGATCGAAAACTATCCAGACGATCAGGTCGAGATGATGGTCGCACACAACCACCCGCAGCACCCCGAAATGGGCACGCGGGAAGTGCCGTTCAGCAAGACACTGTACATCGAACGCGATGATTTCATGGAGGATGCGCCGAAGAAGTTTTTCCGATTGTCCGTCGGCCGAGAAGTGCGACTGCGCTACGCCTACTACGTCACCTGCACCGCGGTTATCAAGGACGACAAGGGTGAAATCATCGAACTGATCTGCACCCATGATCCAGCCACTCGCGGCGGCGACTCTCCAGATGGCCGCAAAGTCAAGGGTACGATACACTGGGTATCGGCGGCGCATGCGATCGACGCGAAAGTCAATCTCTACGATCGTCTGTTCACGCACCCGAATCCCGGCGGCACCGCGAGCTTTATCGAGCATCTCAATCCTGACTCACTGATCGAGCTCGAGCACTGCAAGCTCGAGCCGTCGCTGGCCGAGGCGGATCCAGACAAACATTACCAGTTCGAACGTACCGGTTACTTCGTCAAAGACAGCCACGAAGAGCTGGTTTTCAACCGGACGGTCACGCTGCGCGACACCTGGGCAAAGATCGATAAACAGAACGCTTGATCTTTCGTTGAGCGACGAGTTTTTTGACGCAGAGGCGCGGAGGCGCAAAGGCCGCGGAGAAAGGCTTTGGGTTGTCCGCTAATGAACGCCAATAAACGCAAATGGTTTTGGATTGGGGACGCCGTGGGCCCGTAAACACCGGTAGGAGTCTGCAGATAATGGACAAAAAAGCCTCTGCGTCACCGCTTTCCCACTTACTCGTCATTGCGAGCCGCGACAGCGGCGTGGCAATCTCCTGAATCTAGCGTTTCCGTTGAACCACTGAATCCAAACCGTTGAAGCGCCGCAAGATTCGAAAGATTGCTTCGCTTCGCTCGCAATGACGCAAAGGTTTTTTGTGTGACTTTCTTAGCAGGGATACGTGCTTGTGCAGAGCGGCTTTTACCGAGAATGCATCGTTAGATCGCCGACAAATCGCGGCCAAAGCCGCTAGTCCTCGTGTGTTCAAACCCACGGCGTCCCCAACCCAGAACCATTTGCGTTTATTTGCGGACAACCTAAAGCATTTCTCTGCGTCCTTTGCGTCTCCACGTCTTTGCGTTAAAGACCACCCCCCCTCTGCGCCTTTGCGTCGAGAGCCCCAGCCGAATCAGTCACTCAAGCCCCAGTCGATGATCGAGCCTTCCGGCCTGCTCATCGGCCTGGGCTGCAGATACGCACTGAAGTCGCTGGTTCGCTGTGCCCCGATCAGATACAGCGTGAGTCTGCCTTCGATTCGGTACTCATCCTGCCCGAGTTTCAAGCCATCGTAGCCTATGTCGATGTTCCAGTAGCCGGCCTCATCGATGCGGTTCTGCAGGCTTGCGGAGCGTTCAGGCAGCGTAATGATCCGCTGCGTCGCCATGTTGGTCAATGTCACATTATCGAAGGCAATGCGCCTTACCTCCTGTGTTTTCGACCGGTATCGTATCGCCAGCCGATTGCGGGCCTGGTTGTCGGGGAAAATGATGCGCAACTCGCCCTTGTAAACCCGGATGTCGCTCACATCTGCCCTGGCTGCGGGCGCAATGGCGACACCAGCAAGCAACAGCAAGCTGAACGCGAGAGCTCGACTCGACTTGATTGCGCTATGTTTGGATAAGATTACTATGCTGCGGATTATGTTACTGGCCATGCTAAGGGCTCTTAGGATGTTTGAGAATGTGCATTCTGGTAAAGGATCTCCAGGCCCAGCGATTCGAACACTTTTTCTGCGTTGCCGCCAAGCGCCTGATGGAATTGCTTCAGCACCGAAGCAACATTGTCGGTCCTGGACGCCGCCCGATCGATCGCCTGCATCGCCTCGGGCAGTTCGCTACCATCAGAGTGATGCGCGCCTGCCTGAGCGCTCAGTTCGAATAAGTCAGCAAGCTCGCAACTGATCGATCGCAACGCGCCGCAGCGGTGCAGCACGAGGAAAAACGCAGACGGCCGCCGTGATGCCAATGCTTTCAAAACCGCATCGCTGATCGCTTGCTGTTCGAGTCGATCGACGGCACCGGCAGCAACCATCTTTTTCAACAACGCGTGAGTACCGTGCGCGATACTAAAGCCCCAGGCTTTCAGCATTGCCGACCAAACCGCCACCGTCAAAACATTATCCGGCACACGGCTGAAATGCGGCGTGACGTGACGCAAAACTCCCTGATCGAGATCCTCGCGCCCGTCAAACGGATCGATGATCTCGTCACCATCCTTCGCCATTGCAAGGATCGTCAACGGCTGGGTCGCCAGCTCGTCCTCGAGGGTGACATCCTTGCCGCACTCTACCTTCAGCTTGGCTGTCGCCTTGTCCCACCGTTGGCGCCGAGCAAGCTGATAGCGATCGCCGGATCCCGGGTGCAAGAAGCAGGTTGCATCCGTCGCAATCGGCTGAAAGCCCGCGGCAACCAGTTCGTCGGCCGTTGCATCGGTGATAACCCAATCGATTGGGTACTGGGGCAATTCGAGCAGTTCGCGGCATACCGTTTCACCTGCTGGATAGACTCGCATCCAATAATCACTCCACCTGACGCAAGGGCCCTACGCGCACAGCACCGCGCTTCCGCTTACCGTCACCAGCGCAGCGAGTAGCCTGCATTGATGATAAGCGCATCGAGGTCGGGTGTCTCCTCACCAGCAGGAACATCACCGTCATCGATGGACTGGTTCATAAGTCCGCCGCGCATTGACAGTTCGCTGTTATCTCCCAGCGCATAGCCATATTTCAGACTCAGCGTTGTCGTCGTCAGCTTGGCCAGCCTGTAGTCACTGCTGACAGTATCCAGCAATACCCGGCCATTGACATCGACATCAACGCCCTGCACCAGATTGTGCCGATAAAAGTCGGCCGCATCCTGCAGATAATACCGTATTCCAGGTTGAAGATAGCTGCGGCCAAACTCGTAGCGATACTTCAGATCGAACGTGTTCGAGGTGATACCCCAGTCATCCCAGAAGTAGCGATAGGAGAAATTGACCACATCGCGCCGAAAGTGATGCACGGTCCTGAAGAACACACTGTTTCTTTGCCGCGAATCCGGACGCTTCTCGTAGACATAAGGCAGGGCATCTGCGTTCACATTCAACAACGCGGAATTGTCGGGCAAGCCCGTCTCAGAATTAACCACGGTCACGATCTTGTAGGGGTCGGTCAGATAGCCATCCGACAGCCCAAGCGAATAATTCAGCTGTATCAGAGTCTTGCGATTGATGACCTGAGTGATACCGACGATCATGTCGGTAACGGTCTTCGTATCTTCCGCGCCATCGCGATTGGTCGCGCCAGGCTCGCGCATCGGGCTAAACGCTGTCGGCACGCCACCAACCGGTGTAATCGTGTCGTTATTGAATGCGAGTCCCGCCGACACTGTGGTATTGCGGCTATTGAAATCGTGCAGATAGGTAGCACTGACACCCAGCGAAGTATAATCGTACTCGGTTGAGCCATTCAGGCCGAGTCTCACCCTGGAGAGCCGACTGAACGGCAGCGTCCAGTCAACGCCGGCAGCCACACGTGTGTCCTTGAAGGAGTCATCCAGCGGTGTCTCACCTGGCTGTGCGGTATAGCTGCCATTGCCTGATGGTGTCGTGAAAGTCTGAGTCACAGTCGAGGCGTGTGCGCCGTTCGGCGTTGCACCGGTCAGCACGTCGACCACCAGCCTCAGGTCGATACGCTGATCATCGCCAAGTTCCTTGCTCGCGTAGACGGCGGGTTCAAACGCCTGCACCCGGCCGTCACTTTCCGAGTAGTAGAGCACCGCCGTATCGATGTCCCATGATGAATCCGTGGCATACGCTGGCGCCTGCAAAAGTGCGCAGGTCGCAACACCAAGCTCCTTCTTGATGCTGCTCAGTTGCATCCGCAACCACCGCCACCAACGGACTGACCACCACTGGACGCCTCTTTGCTGAAGTAGATGTGTTCGTCATAAAAGTTTTCGAAATAATCGGGCACCGGCTGCATCGATTCCTTCGCAAGCAAATCCTTGTCCCAAGGCTTCACGGAATCCATCGAGCCACATCCCGCAACGAAAGACAGAACAGAAAGACAAACCAATACTCTCATTTTACTTTCTCCTGGGGCTGCTGCAGTAATTGCTGGATGGCCTTCTCGAGCTTCGCTTTGTCCTTATCCCGAAAACCAAGATGCGATGCATGAATGTTGCCGTCACGACCGATCAGGTAACTTCCCGGCATACCGCCCAGATCATACCTTGATGCTGTTTCTCCGGACGGATCGAACGCAACGATAAAATTGATATCCATTTGCTGTAAAAACCCGTCTGCCAACCGCCTTTCCTTGTCCAGATTGACCGCAATGATTTCCAATCCCTGATCGCGGTACTTTTGCTGGATTTCAGTCATCCAAGGAAAAGAATCACGACAAGGCTCACACCAGGATGCCCAGAAATCCAAATAGACCACCTTACCTTCGAGTTGGGCCAGATCGATCTCACCGCCAATCGCTGGCAAACGAAAGGAAGGCGCCTCGCTAACCGCGGCCAGGCCGCTTACGGCAAAAAGGCATATACACAACAAACCAGCCAACGAACGAATTTGCTTCATCATTAAATCCTCAGTTAGTCGGGCTGACGGATGTTACGTATCAGCAACGATGGTCAAGACATTTGGAAAATGAATTCGCGGACTAGCAGCCCACGGCCAAGCGATGGAGGGCTTTGGGGCTCAAATCCGGTTGCATTTTAAGAAAAAACACCAAAAAATGCGTGCTAATTTCATGACACTGTGGCAGCCCGGCCTGAATCACGAATCCTGCCGCCTAAACGGCGTCTGACGGACCCTGGCAATTACGCGGCTCGGTTGGGAAACTGGGCGGTGTTTCACCGCGATCCAGCAACATAGAAATGGCCAACCGCCGACTC
>Ga0272441_10003164_pt1 | contig 31838 bp, 26 predicted proteins | sample SSMProp6N_FD_193582 | JGI IMG/M metagenome (GOLD analysis project Ga0272441, IMG submission 193582) | Marine sediment archaeal communities from Little Sippewissett salt marsh, Falmouth, MA, United States - SSM-Prop-6N | ecosystem: Environmental > Aquatic > Marine > Wetlands > Sediment ... | reverse complement strand
GACCCGTCGTATTTGGGCTTTCGGCCTTCCCTTTGAGCCTGCTCGCGCATTTGCTTGAGGTTTTCAGGGCTGCACTCGCACCAGTAGGCCTGGCCTTGTTCAAGCAGTTTATTTACATAGGATTTATACAGTTCGATATTATCCGACTGATAGATGGGGCCTTCATCCCAGTCCAGGCCCAGCCACTGCATGGCCTTGAGTATTTCTTCGCTTAACTCTTGCGATGAGCGCTGGGCGTCGGTATCTTCGATCCGCAGGATGAACTTGCCGCCGGTGTGCCTGGCATACAGCCAGGAAAACAGGGCTGTACGAGCGCCGCCGATATGCAGATATCCGGTTGGAGATGGTGCAAAACGAGTTCTTACATCAGTTGACATTTCATTTTCCTATCTTTGACTTGATATAGTTCAGCAGTCCGCCCGTTTTCAGGATGTCCGCCTCGCGCTGGGAGAGATTGATCTCACAGGTGATCTTTTTGCCGGTAACCAAAGAGATTACCTCCAGCGAAGATTCGCCCCTGAGGGCGGAAAGGATATTACTGATCCTGATATTTTCTCCCGGCTTAAGTGAAGCATAGCTACCTTCGTCGATGATAATCGGCAGGATACCGAAGTTAATCAGGTTTGAGCGGTGAATACGGGCAAAAGACCTGGCCAGAACCGCCTTGACACCCAAATACATGGGTGCCAGCGCGGCATGTTCGCGCGACGATCCCTGGCCGTAGTTTTCCCTGGCAATGATGCAGCCGGCCCCGGCATCTTTCGCTAACGAGGCAAAATCCGGGTAGATGCCGGAAAATACGAATTGCGAGATTGCTTCGATATTTGACCGCAAGGGCAGTATTTTCGAACCTGCCGGAATAATATCATCGGTGGTGATATTATCTTCCAGCTTGAGCAGCACCTCGGTCTCGATCATGTTCTGCATGGGCTCTCTCAACGGAAGCGGTTTGATATTGGGGCCGCGCCTGATTTCCACGGCACTGCCATCTTCAGCCGGCGGGAGAATCATGGAATCGTCTACCTGGAATTTTTCAGGTATATCTATTTGGGGATAGTCACCAAGGTCTCTGGGATCGGCAAACTTGCCTGCCAGTGCGCTGGCAACGGCAACTTCCGGGGATGTAAGATAGATTCCGGCCGAGGCAGTTCCGGAACGGCCTTTAAAGTTGCGGTTGAATGTCCTTATTGAAACAGCGTTTGAACTGGGCGACTGGCCCATACCGATGCACGGCCCGCATGCACTTTCGAGTATGCGTGCGCCTGAAGCGATCATGTTGTTCAGTGCTCCCGAGCCGGCGAGCATCTCGAGCACCTGTTTTGATCCGGGAGCAATCGCAAGGCTGATGTCCGGGTGTACTTTTCTGCCCTTGAGAACCGATGCCACCATCAGCAGGTCCTTGAGCGATGAATTCGTGCACGATCCGATCAGCACCTGGTCGACCTTTGTGCCTGCAATCTCGGCTACACCCACAACATTGTCAGGGCTGTGCGGGCAAGCAACAAACGGTTCGAGCAAAGAAAGATCTATCTCAATTGTTTCTTCGTAAAGCGCACCTTTATCCGGGCCGAGTTCCTGCCAGGCGTCAATTCTGCCCTGGGCTGCCAGGAAATCTCTGGTCACCTCGTCACTGGGAAAGATGGAGGTTGTCGCCCCGAGTTCGGCCCCCATGTTGGTGATAGTGGCCCGCTCCGGTACGCTCAGTGTTTTGACACCTTCTCCGGTATATTCGATTATTTTTCCAACGCCGCCTTTGACGCTTAATCTGCGCAACACTTCCAGGATAACATCCTTTGCACTCACCCAAGGCTTTAACGCTGATTTCAACACGATATTTACCACTTTGGGTTTGGCGATTGAAAATGGCATGCCCGCCATGGCAGAGGCTACATCGAGACCTCCGGCACCAATTGCCAGCATGCCGATTCCTCCGGCAGTGGGCGTATGGCTGTCGGAGCCGAGCAGGGTTTTCCCCGGCACGCCGAATCGCTCCAGGTGCACCTGGTGGCAGATGCCGTTACCCGGCCTGGAAAAATAGATGCCGTATTTCATGGCGATGTCCTGCAGAAACCGGTGATCGTCGGCGTTTTCAAAGCCGGTTTGCAATGTGTTGTGATCGACATAGCTGAGAGACAGCTCTGTTTGCACCTTCTCAAGTCCGATCGCTTCGAATTCCAGATAGGCCATGGTGCCGGTTGCATCCTGGGTCAGGGTCTGATCGATATGCAGGGCATATTCATTCTCGGTTTCTTGCAGACTATGAGCATCGATTATTTTTTGTGTCAAAGATTTCGGCATATGCTTCTCTCCCATCTATGTGACCCATATCTCTAATGGATATATCCTGGGTAGTCAATAGTAAGACCCGGCATTGTAAGCACATGACGATGAAAACAAATCGAGAGACTATAAGTCCTTGTAAGAAAAAGTCTGTCATTTGAATAGGGTCTAAATCCTATCGAAATACGTATTTTACCTGATTTACAATCAGGTATCACCCCTGTAATAAACGCAGAATTAGGGATCAATACGGGTTGGAAGAGCCGGACGCTCTCATGTTCAACCGGGAATACTGGAGCTGATCGATATTACAAGGTAAATGTGGAAATGATCTGTTTGACACGACGAGAGATACTTGAACAACTTGTACGGCAGGGCGTACGCGGATTCTACAATATCAAGAGCGATTGTCGCCGATTCGAGTTCTATTGGAAAACCTGCCACTGTTACGAGCTATAGCAGAGAGCTGGATTCAAGCGAGATTTCACCTGGCAGCTACAACTACGAGTGATACGCTTTCATGTTAAAAATAAGTGCCTGGCTTTCCATCCCTGTTGTCCCTCTCCCCAGTGCCTCTTAAAACTAGTTTTACTTTTTTTACTTGACTTCTTTAAATGATTTCTTTAAACCCCAGTTCCTATGGCTATTGAATACATAAATATAAACAGTATCAATTTTTTCTTTTTTGATTAGGTCTGCCTACTGAGCTTTTGACCTGATCAAAGAAGAAAAAAGCCGTAGGTGGACCCGATTTCGGTCTACCTACGGCTTTTTTTATGCACATACAACCATGGGAAAGCATGGTTTGAATGTAAAAAGCATCGGAAAAAAGGGGGAGAGTGATTATGAAAAAAAAGATTCAGTTACTTCTCATCGCAGGAGTTGCGATAGCGATGATCTGTGGTGGTCTTAGCGCTACCGCTCAGGCAAAAGACATCAAAGTTGGGGCGGCGATCAACCTGACCGGCCCTGCTTCCACCTGGGGCCAATACCATGCCAAGGGTCAACAGGATTACTTTAATTATGTAAACGAAACCAAGGGAGGGGTTTTTGGTAACAAGATCGATCTGATTCTCGCTGATACCGGATACAAGGTGCCCGAGGCTGTTGCAGCTGTAAGGAAATTCGCCGTGCAGGACAAAGTGGATATGATTGCTACGTGGAGCGCTGGGGCAGGGCTGGCGGCAAAGCCCATAATCAAGCGCTATGAAATACCCGCTATCAATTATTCCACGGCATGGGAGATTCTTCAGGAGCCCATCGACTATATGTACCTGCCATTCGGCAGCTACAAGCTGGACTGTTATGCTGTTCTGGAATACATTTTGGCAATCCATAAAGGCGATGTCCCTCCCAAGGTGGGGCTGCTTACCTATAACAATGCCTATGGCCGTTCTATTCATAAGCCCAGCATGGAATATGCAAAATCAAAAAATATCGATATTGTTTCCATAGAAGAATTTCCGGCAAAGACCGTAGATCTGACAACCGAACTGTTGCGTTTGAAAAATAAGGGCGCCCAGTATGTATTCATGCAGATGTTGCCGGCCGCCATTATTTCGGCTTTCAAGAGCGCAGACCGTATCAATTACGACCCGGTGTTTCTGGGGACCTGGACATCCACTGATCCGGACTTCTTCAAAATGGGCGGCGGCCTGATCAGGGACCGGCTGAGGATGCAGTTTCCAGGAGGACTTCCGGTTGATAATTCCGACGGTATCAAAATTCTCAAACAATTGATGGACAGATACAAGACCGTGGATTCTTTCGATGCCTCCTACTGGGAAGGGGTTGTGGTAGCCATGATTATGGAACGGGCATTCATACGCGCACAAGAGCGCTACGGCAAGATCAATCCCGAGAATATAAACAAGGCCATGGAGTCGTTTAATAATGAAGATTTCGGGGGACTCGTGCCCAACATCACTTATACCAAAGACGATCACGGTGCATCCTTTACCGCCAGGATTGTTCAGGTGCATGAAGATGGAACATTTACGCCCCTGACGAATTTTTATGTTCCGGGCAAGGAAAAGATCCAGATCCTTAAGTAAAGGGGTGCGATGACGTGAGAGCATATCGCGGTCAACCGAGAATATTTGCCTCTTCCAAGATGGATCAAGTGCGTGCCGAGCTTGAGGTCTGTGATCTTTGTCTGAATTTCGGCGGGATCAAGGCAATCAGCAATGTGGATCTGCATGTGGAAACAGGGGAACTGGTTGCTGTTATCGGCCCTAACGGAGCAGGCAAGACAAGCCTGCTCAACTGTATCACCGGCTATTATAAGCCCAGTTCCGGCCGGATTATCTTTAACGGGGTTGACCTTGGAAATTATTCGACTCACGAACTAACCAAGCTCGGGATCGGCAGAACATTCCAGAATATAGAACTGTTCCCGGGGATGAGTGTGCTTGATAACATGCTGCTTGCGCGCCATATTCACTGCAGATACAATTTTGGCCTGGCGAGCCTGTTCTGGCCGACGGTAAAAAAAGAAGAGGTACGCCACCGCCGAATTTTAGAGGAAATTATCGATTTTCTGGAGATACAGCATGTCCGTAAAGAACTGGTGGGATCTCTGCCCTATGGGATGCGTAAGCGTGTCGAACTGGGCCGGGCGCTGGCCCTGGAGCCGAAACTGCTCGTGCTTGACGAGCCTTTTGCCGGCATGACCCTGGAAGAGAAGGAGGATATGGTCCGCTTCCTCATGGAGTTGAACGAGGCCTGGGGCCAGACCATGATTCTGGTTGAACATGATATGTCCATTATCATGAGTATCTCCCAGCGGATCATGGTGCTGAATTTTGGTGAAAAGCTTGCAGAGGGTTTACCACAAGACATCCAGATTCACCCGGAAGTGATTAAGGCCTATCTCGGGGAGACCACGGATCTCTCTTTGGATGCATAGCGTTTCGATTTAAGATGGATTGATTGAAATGGCAAGAAAGATACAAGTCAAAAAACACAGCGAAGAATTTATAGCGGAACTGGCACAATGCACGTTGCCGCAGATACTAGCCAGACAGGCCCAAACACTCGGGAACACCGAAGTCGCCATTCGCGAAAAGGCATACGGTATCTGGCAGACCTATACCTGGAAGGATTACTTCGAATATGTGAAACACACCGCTTTGGGTCTGATTGCACTGGGGTTGAAGGATAAGGATAATATCGGTATTATCATGGATAACCATCCGGAATGGCTGTTTGGCGAAATCGGGGCACAGGCTGCCGGGGCCGTCAGCCTGAATCTGTTTACCTCGGCCATAACATCCGAGATCGTCTCCGCACTGAACAGGGTCCATGCGAGTTTTGTGATCGCGCAGGACCAGGAGCAGGTGGACAAGCTTATAGATCAGAAAGAAAAACTTCCTCATCTCAGCAAGATCATCTACGTTGATCCGACCGGGATGAGAAACTATCGGGACAATGAGTGGCTGATCAGCTTTCGAGAACTGCTGGAGATCGGTAAAAAATGTGAAACCGAGAATCCGGAGTTGTTTGAGAACCGGCTGGGCAGGGGAAAAGCAGATGAGGTTGCCCTGATGATCATGACTTCGGGCACTACCGGTATCGCCAAACTCGCCATGATTACCCACAGGAATTTTACTTCAATTGCAAAGAGCTGGCTTTCAACCGAGCCCATAGGGATTGGTTCCAACTGGATGTCAATGAGCCCTCCGGCGTGGATCGTCGACCAGATGTGGGGCGTAGGGGTAACGCTTGTGGGCGGTATGGTCATGAATTTTCCTGAAACCATCGATACTATTCTGGAAGACTTCCGGGAGGTGGGGCCATCAATTATCATTACCTCTTCACGCTTTTGGGAGGATCTTGCTTCCAGGATACGGGTGAAAATGGACGATGCCTCGTTCATCAATAGAAAGCTTTTTGCCCTGGCGGAAAAGATCGGGTCAGCCCTGGTTGCATGCGAGACAGAAAAAAAACGTGTACCGGTCTATCTGAAGATTGTGGGCGTTCTGGCATCACTCATTGTATTCAAGCCCCTGCTCGACAGGGTGGGATGCTCCGGATTTGTCAGTGCATTTACCGGGGGACATCCTATAAGCCCGGATGTCATTCGTTTTTTCAGGGCGGTAGGCGTGAATCTCAAACAGTGCTACGGTTTGACCGAGACCAGCGGGATTTTTCAGATTCAGCCCGATGACGAGGTAAAGCTGGAGACCGTGGGAAAGCCGCTGCCGGATATGTTTGTCAAAATTTCGGATGACCAGGAAGTAATGGTTTCCAGTGATACTGTTTTTGCGGGGTATTATAATGATTATGAGGCAACGCAGGCATCCTTTAATGACGGCTGGTTGTTGACCGGTGACGCCGGTTATTTCGATGACGACGGTCATCTCCTGATTATCGGACGCAAGCAGGACATCATCCGTGACAAACAGGGCAATGCCTTTTCCCCGGACTTCATCGAGACACGGCTGAAATTTTCTCTGTTCATCAAAGAAACCGTGATTTTCGGCGAAGGACGGCCATTTATTACCGCACTTGTCAATATCGATATGGGTAATGTGGGTAACTGGGCCGAGGAGCGCATGATTCCATACACGACCTATACCGACCTCTCGCAGAGGACAGAGGTGGAGGGCCTTATCCTGGAAGAGGTGAAAGCTGTGAATGCCCAGCTACCCGAGCCTATGAAAATTCGTAAATTTATCCTGCTCTACAAGCTCCTTGACGCGGATGATGAAGAACTTACCCGGACGGGAAAAGTGCGCAGGCGGTTTGTATATGGTCTATATCTCGATCTTATCGAAGCCATGTACACCGGGAAAGAAGAACTGGATGTCAAGGGAAAGGTTCGCTACCGCGACGGGCATGTAGGCATGATTCAGACAAAAATAAAAGTAATAACGGTTGTGTAGGAGACGAGTATGGATTTTTTCTTCCAACTTCTTGTGAACGGACTCAGTATCGGGTTGCTCTACGGTCTTTCAGCAATGGGATTTGTGATGATTTTCAAATCTTCGAGCGTTCTCAACTTTGCCCATGGTGAACTCCTGGCAATCGGGGCATTCATATTTCTCGTGCTGTCCACCTGGATGCACCTGCCGATACTGCTGGCATTTTTAATAACACTTGTAGGCTGTTTTGTGCTCGGGTTTCTCGTGGAACGTATTTTTTTGCGTCCGCTCATCGGTGAGCAGCTTATATTTGTCATAATGCTCACGGTGGGTCTGTCCGCCATGTTCAAGGGTCTGCTTTTGTTCATTTTCGGCGGCAACCTTCATACCTATCCGGATTTTCTGCCTGAGGGCCTTGCCCTGCACATAGGTGCTATCTATGTTCCTCCGGTTTATGTTGCCTCGTCTTGTGTCGGCATCATCTTTCTCATGCTCTTCGGGCTGTTTTTTAAATTTTCCTCGCAGGGCATCTATATGCGTTCTGTTGCTGATAACCAGACGGCAGCACTGTCTCTGGGGGTACATGTCAGGAAAGTTTTCGCCCTGTCATGGGCCATTGCCGCGCTGGTTGCCGGAATGAGCGGTATTGTGCTCGGCATCATCAACGGGACCAATGTCCACGAAATCAGCGCCATCGGCCTGAAGGTCTTTCCGGTCGTGATCCTGGGAGGGCTCGACAGCATCGGGGGCGCAATCATCGGAGGAATCATCATCGGGCTGCTGGAGACCTTTATCGGCGGTTATATCTCGCCATCGCTGCGGGATGTGTTGCCGTACGTTATCCTGGTGTTCATCCTGCTGATAAAACCCTACGGGATCTTCGGCCTTGTCGAGATTGAGCGGGTCTAGGGAGGAGAATATGCGCAAACTGCAACTTCACCCGTGCGGAAACATCAAAGAACGCTACGAGCAACAGATCGCTATCTTTGAAACCGATTTCGGCAGGCTGTGGATGTGGATCGGCCTGTTGTGCCTCTTCGGGGTGCTGCCGTTTATCAGCGGGCCCTACTTTCTGTATGTACTCAATATGATCGGGATCGCTGCCATTGCCGCGCTCGGGCTCAATATCCTTATCGGATTTACCGGCCAGATCTCGCTGGGCCATGGTGCCTTCTTCGGGGTTGGTGCCTATGCCGGTGCAATCCTGGCCACACGCCTGGGATTCCCATTCTGGATCTGTGTGCCTGCCGCCGGCCTTGTTACAGCGCTGGTGGGCATGATCTTCGGGATACCTTCCGGAAGGCTCAAGGGTCTGTATCTCACCATTGCAACCCTGGCCGGGCAGTTCATCATCGAATACATTCTCATCCACTGGGAGAGCCTTACCCAGGGAACTATGGGAATTACTTTGCCGGCTGCCTCGCTTTTCGGGATGGAAATAGAAGGCGACAGGGGCTTCTTTTATGTGATCTATGTCAGCCTTGTGTTTATTACGCTCATTACGGTCAACATCATGCGCACAAGGTTCGGCAGGGCCTTTGTCGCGATACGCGACAATGACCGGGCGGCCGAGGGAATGGGGATACCGATCTTTCCCTACAAGCTGTTGTCTTTCGGGATCAGCTCATTTTATGCAGGCTTTGCCGGAGCTCTCTGGGCCTACTACATGATCAGCATCACTACGGAGCCGTTCAACCTCGGGCTCTCCGTGGAATATATTGCCATGGTCATCATTGGCGGGCTGGGCAGTATACCGGGGGCAATTTTCGGGGCCGTATTCATCACCGGGCTCAACGAGATACTGCGTTTTATAACCGATGCCTTTATGAATATGGGTATCTCCACTTCATTCGGGCTCAATCTGGCTGCCTTGAGGGAATTTGCTTTCGGTCTGGCAATCGTGCTTTTTATTCTTTTCGAACCAAAGGGCTTGGCAGAGGTATGGCGGATCATCCGCTCGAACTTCAGGTTGTGGCCGTTTTCCTATTGAGGCGGATTTATGGAAGAAAATATTTTATTGCAACTCAATAATATCAGTGTCGTTTATTCGGATGTTATCCAGGTCCTCAAAGGGGTGTCTTTGTCTGTCGAGAAAAACCGTATTATTTCCCTGCTCGGCAGCAATGGTGCAGGCAAGACCACAACGCTCAAGGCGATATCAGGCCTGCTCAAGCCGGAAAACGGCAAGGTCACCGATGGCTCTGTTCTATATGACGGCGTCAACATCCAGAATTCTTCTCCTGAAGAGATTACGCGCAGGGGCATTATCCAGGTGCTCGAAGGCCGGGAACCCTTCAAGTACCTGACCATCGAGGAGAACCTCAAAGTGGGCACGGCCACCCGCTGGATGAAACCGTACAAAAAAGATTTGGAAATGGTCTATGACTATTTTCCGGCCCTCGTTCAACGCAGAAAAACTCTGGCCGGGTACTGCAGCGGCGGTGAACTACAGATGCTCGTTATGGGGCGCGCCCTTATGGCGCACCCTGAACTTCTGATGTTGGATGAGCCCTCCCTGGGTCTGGCACCCCTGGTGGTCAGGGAGATATTCAGAATTATTAAAAGAATCAACGAAGAACAGGCAACCACAATTGTGCTGGTGGAACAAAACGCAAACATGGCCCTGCAGATCGCCCATTACGGTTATGTAATGGAAAACGGAAAGATCGTCATGGAGGGCGCGGCAGAGGATTTGCGGAAAAATCCGGACGTGAAGGAATTCTACCTCGGTGTCGGTACAGGAGGGGCTGAGAGATCGTATAAGGATATTAAGTCTTACAGACGACGAAAGAGGTGGCTATGAAAAGAAATTCAGCTTCCCATCACTCAATATTTTTATATGTTACAGGAGGTTTGCATGTCTGATTATTTCGATGAAAAGGAATCAATGACGTCTGCGAAGCGTCTGGAATACTATAACCGGAAACTCTCCGAGATGGTTCGCCTGGGATATAACAAATCGGAAAGAATAAAGATGATGTTTGACGAGAGAAGTTTGTCTCCTGCTGATGTCCAAACCCTTGACGATCTTGAAAAGTTGCCGGTTATATCCCGGGAGCAGCTGGTCGAGATTGAGGCCCAGGATCCACCCTTCGGCGGGTTTGCCGATAAGAATGCAGATATCGAACGCATTTTTACCTCGCCCGGACCTGTGTACGAACCACACCTTAACTCCGATAATCCCCTATGGGCAAGGGCCTATTATGCCGCGGGATTCCGCAAGGGCGATGTGGTGCTCAATGCCTTTACCTATCACATGGTGGCTGCGGGCTTGACGTTTCACGGCGGTCTCAATCGCGTGGGTGCTAGCGTGGTTCCATCGGGCAGTTCGGGCACCCAGCAGCAGGTGCAGTTGATCAAGGACCTGGGCGTGAACGGCTACACCGGAACTCCGAGCTTTTTGATGGCCATCATCAAAAAGGCCGAAGAAATGGGCCATGATTTCAAAAGAGACTTTAACGTGAAGCGGGCAAGCTTCGGAGCCGAACCCCTTGCCCCATCGTTAAGAAAACAGTTCGAAGAAACCTACGGGATAGATACTTACCAGATGTACGGTGCCACCGAGGTGGGGGATATTGCGTATGAATGCAGTGAAAAAAAAGCCTGGCATATCTGTGAAGAGGTGATTGTGGAGATCGTGGACCCCGAGACCGGCAAACGGCTGGGACCGGGAGAACTCGGCGAAATTGTTGTCACCAGACTCAACCCGATATTCTTTCTCTTTCGGTTTGGAACAGGAGATCTTTCAAGCATCAGTGTTGCAAAATGCCCGTGCGGCAGGACGTCGGAGATGCTCCAGGGCATTGCCGGCCGTGTGGGAGATGCCGTAAAGGTCAGGGGGATGTTCGTGGCCCCGAGCCAGCTTAAAAGGGTCAGCGAACATTTTGCCGATACCAGATTTCAGGTGATCATAGGCAGGTCTGGCCATAGGGATACCCTTAACGTGAAGATTCAGAGCTCTGGGCATGAGGACAATCTTGAGGGGCTTAAACGGCGATTTGATATTATATTCAAAGAGATCTGCACGGTAAAGATTGATAAAATCGATATTGTCCCAGCCGGAACTATCGGGGATGATGATCCCATCATGATTGATCAGCGCAACTGGAAATAGGGCACCACAAATCAGGACTGTTTACGGGAAAAGGGCCTTCAAAGGATTTTTTATCAGGTCGTGTTCAAGGGAGTTTCCGTCAGAATCCCGCCAGAAAAAGGAGTTCTTAAAGGTTTTTCCTGATATTTTCAAGGATGAATCATTTCGTGTTTCTCCCAAGATATATGCTTCTTCCCGCTCCGGAGAGTTATGATCCGGATCAACCGGGTGCGGATTGGAGATTTTGACAGTGGATTTTTTTCCATCCTTGCGTATCCAGATCCGTCTGATTGACTGGCCCTCATACAGCACGGCATAACTGTAATTTTTGAGTGAACGCTCAAGAATTACAGAAATATCACAGGTACTCTTGTCCGTGGGCAGCGGGATTCCTGGATCGTTTTCAAGACCTTCCTCAAGGAAAATATCGATGCTTGAATCATCCACAATGCGTAAAAGCGATTCTTTAAGGGTTAATCCGTAACAGGGAAATATCATGGTAAAACCCAGAATAATTCCCATCAACCAGAGGGCAGGTTTATTTCGTGATTGCATAGTGCTAATCTCGGGCTTTATCAAGGTAATCTTTAGTTAATGTGCCATTTGTCAATATTTTCTAGCGCATAAACTCTGCAAAGGATAGGCGATACCTGATCGCTGTTCATGATGAAGGATCAAACCGGGATGGCAGATTCGCTTTTTAAGGTTACCTCAAATACGTGCAATGAAAAAAAGCTTGACATGTAGCCATGATATATACATATGTATTCACCCATGAAAGAAAGAATACTGGATTTCGTGGCCATTTATTTTAGCTATTATTTTGGGTATTATGATCCGTGCCCGTAGGCCACGTATCCTGATCTAGGGTAAAAAAGGCCATGGGCAAGCTCCATGGCCTTTTTTTTATATTGGAGCAATGGAGTATGTATGAATAAGATCTTAAGCGGCAACGAAGCAATTGCCAGGGGGGCACTGGAGGCTGGTGTATCTCTGGCCGCTGCATACCCTGGTACACCGAGCACCGAGGTGTTGGAAACAATCGCGAACCAGTATTCCCGAATCCATGCCGAATGGACCCCGAACGAGAAAGTGGCCTTAGAGGTTGCCGCCGGAGGTTCGTATGCCGGGGTTCGTTCGCTGGCGGTTATGAAGCATGTTGGAGTGAATGTGGCGGCCGACCCGCTCATGACTTTGCCCTATACTCTTATCAGAGGCGGGTTGGTGCTGGTCAGTGCGGATGATCCAGAACTTTTTTCATCTCAAAACGAGCAGGATAACCGCCATTATGCGCGCTTTGCCAAGATTCCCATGCTGGAACCGGTATCATCCCAGGAGGCCAAGGATTTTACGATCAGGGCTTTCAAAATCAGTGAAGAATTTGAAACCCCGGTACTGCTGCGCACCACAACCAGGATATCGCATTCGCAAGGCGTGGTGGAACTGGCCGAACCAGTCAAACAGTGTGATGCTTCCCTGGAGAGGCATCCGGCTGAACTGGTAATGCTGCCGGCAAACGCCAGGCGGCGCCATCCGCTGATAGAAAAACGCATGATCAAGTTGAAAGAATACTCCAACACCTGTGGTCTGAATATCATGGAAATCAAGGATACTTCGTTGGGAATAATTTCTGCCGGAGTTGCCTACCAGTATGCCAGAGAAGCCTTTCCCGAGGCATCATTTTTAAAGTTGGGCATGCCCTATCCATTGCCCGACGATATGATCCGGGAATTTGCCGGCAAGGTGGACGATCTGTGGATTGTGGAAGAACTCGATCCTTTTATCGAAGAACAGGTCAAAGCCCTGGGAATAAAATGCCGGGGCAAGGATAGGTTGTCAATGTGCGGAGAACTTTCTCCGGACAAAGTTAAGTCAGCCATTTCGAATCAGGAATGTTCAAGTGCTGCGCAGATCGAACTGCCGGGCAGACCACCAAGCATGTGTCCCGGCTGCCCCCATCGAGGTATGCTCTATGCTTTAAAACGCAATAAATGTTTTATCTGTGGGGATATCGGATGCTATACCCTGGGATTTCTGCCACCCCTGGATGCAATTGATACAACCCTGTGTATGGGGGCCGGTATTAACCATGCCCACGGCATGTCCAAGGCTTTTGGTGCGGGAAAGGAAAAGATCGTGGCGGTCATCGGCGATTCCACCTTCTTCCATTCGGGAATTACGGGCTTACTAAACCTTGCATACAACGACGGTGCTGCCGTGATTGTTATACTGGACAATCGTACAACAGCCATGACCGGTTCACAGAACCATCCGGGAACCGGCATTACGCTCGAGGGGCAGGCAACGATCGATGTGGATATTGAGACTCTGGTAAAGGCCCTGGGAATACAGTGGGTGGCCAAAGTAAATCCCTATGAAATCAAGGCAACCAGGAAAAAGGTCAAGGAAGCCTTGGAGAGCGAGGGACCGGCAGTGATTATTTCGGAGTCGCCCTGTGTGCTGCTGAAATCCAGAAATGTTTCCGGCCGGGTATTACGGGTGGATTCGGAGAAATGTACGGGCTGCAATGTATGTATCGGGCTGGGTTGTCCGGCACTGGAATTAAGACAAGAGAAGGCCTTTATCAATGATCTGTGTGTTGGTTGCGGTTTATGCAGCGAGTTGTGTCCGGCAGATGCTATCGGAGGTGACATATGAATATCCTTATGGCCGGCACAGGCGGGCAGGGCATAATCCTGGCATCGGACATACTTGCTGAAGTAATGATGCTCTACGGATGCGACGTAAAGAAATCCGAAATTCACGGCATGGCCCAGCGGGGAGGCAGCGTGATGTCGCATGTGCGTTATTCAAAAGAGGTTTACTCTCCCATCATTCCACTGGAAGAGTGTGACATCCTGTTGTCATTCGAGGAACTGGAAACAGCCCGCTACGTGGACTATCTTAATAAAAAATCTACTGTGATCATCAATCGTTGCCGGGTTTCTCCGCCTTCAGTAATAGCCGGGAAAGACACATATCCTGATGTAACCCCCTTTATTAAACAAAAGACCGGGAAGATTCATTTCGTGAATGGGAATGACGTGGCGGGTGAACTGGACAATCCACGTGGGGTCAATATTATACTCTTGGGGGTGCTCTCAACGTTGCTGGAGCCTGAAGAATCTCTTTGGGTCGAGGTTTTGACTGATATGCTTAAAGACAAGATCCGCGCCGTAAATATTGAAGGTTTTCTCAACGGACGTGCAGTTCAATTAAAATAAATATTGTGCCGGGAGGATATAGAAGATGATTTATAATCAGGAATTCGAAACGCTACCCAGGGAGGTCCTGGAGGCGTTACAGCTTTCACGTCTCAAACAGGTCGTAGCGCGTGTCTATCATACGGTCGGCTTTTATCGTAAGGCTTTTGACGAGGCCGGGGTAACCCCGGAGGATGTAAATAGTCTGGATGATCTTAGTCGGCTGCCGTTTACCTGCAAACAGAATCTGAGAGACAATTACCCGTTCGGGCTTTTTACCGTGCCCATGAGCAATATAGTCAGAGTGCATGCTTCATCCGGTACAACCGGCAAACCCACGGTTGTAGGCTACACCAAACGAGATATTGAAACATGGGCCGAACTTATGGCACGCTCATATGCCGCTGCAGGGCTGACCAGCAACGACATTATCCACAATGCGTATGGGTACGGCCTGTTCACCGGGGGTCTGGGGGCCCACTATGGCGCTGAAAAACTCGGGGCCAGTGTTATTCCCATGTCAGGAGGCAGCACCAAGAAGCAGATTATGCTGCTGCAGGATTTTGGGCCAACAGCCATTTGCTGTACTCCGTCTTATGCGCTCTATCTGGCCGAGGCCGGGGCCGAGATGGGTGTTGATATGAAATCATTGCGGCTGCGGGTTGGTATCCTTGGAGCTGAGCCCTGGGGTGAGAGAATTCGCACAGAGATCGAGGATAAGCTCAATATCGTGGCTTTGGATATTTACGGACTTTCCGAGGTGATGGGTCCTGGAGTATCGATGGAATGTGCCGAAGGCAGAAATGGCCTGCACGTGTTCGAAGATCATTTTATTGTAGAGATTATCGATCCCGTAACCGGCGAAGTTCTTCCTTACGGAGAAACAGGAGAAATGGTTTTTACTACCATTACCAAGGAAGCTTTCCCTCTGATCCGTTACCGCAGCAAGGACATTTCACGTTTGATGCCCGAAATATGCCGTTGCGGCAGGACGTTTGTCAGGATGGAACGAGTCATGGGTCGCAGTGACGACATGCTGATTATCAGAGGAGTCAATGTTTATCCATCTCAGATCGAGAGCGTGTTGATGAGTATTGAGGGACTCGAGCCGCATTACCAGCTCATTGTCGATAGAGAGGGCAGTCTGGATACGCTCGAGGTCCAGATCGAAATCAGCGAGAATGTGTTTTCAGACGAAGTACGTGCCTTGCAGAATCTTGAGAAACGGATCACCAAGGATATCAAGGACATTCTCGGCGTAACCAGTAAAGTCAAACTGGTTGAGCCCAAAACATTGGAGCGTTTTGAAGGCAAGGCCCAACGCGTTATAGACAAGAGAGAATTATAAAAGGGGGCTATGGATGAAGGTCGAACAGATTTCGATTTTTTTGGAAAATAAACCGGGTGGGCTTACCAACGTAACCAGGGTGCTTAGAGACACCAAAATTAATATTCGAGCCTTATCCCTGGCCGACACCACGGATTTCGGAGTTCTGCGGTTGATTGTAGATGATGTCGCCAAGGCCAGGGAAGTCTTGAAAGCTCAGGGTATGACGGTGGGCAGAACTACAGTGGTCGGGGTCGAAGTTCCTGACCGGCCGGGAGGTCTGTATGAGATCCTCGAATTGTTGTCCAGAGAAAGCATTAATGTGGAATACATGTATGCTTTTGTCGAGCGCAGTGGAGAAAACGCTGTGATCATCTTCAGGTTCGACGACACCGACCGGGCGATTGATATTCTCTTGCGAAACGGACATGCCGTTCTGCCCGGCGAAAAGGTACACGGGCTTTAACGCAACTGATATCGTTGTATTTGATTCATTGCGGGGCAAGTGAAGTATCTGGAAGTATATAAGAAAATATATTTCATTGATGAGAGTCAAAGAAGGAGGGTTTTACAAATGAAGAAAACCAGTTTCTGTATCATGTGCATACTCGTTGGTGTGTTTTTCAGCATATCCTGTAGCAAGGCACCCGAAGAAAAGGCCGCGTCGGCCGAACAAGCAGCCAAGAAAGCCGAGACCATTGAACTTTCGTACAGCATTTTCTTCCCGCCGACCCATGCCCAATGCAAGGCCGGAGATTCATGGGCCCGGGAGATCGAGAAACGTACCGAGGGGGCAGTCAAAATTAATGTGTACCCCGGCGGTGCCCTTACAAAAGCAAATGAATGCTATGATGGAGTGGTTCAGGGTATATCCGATATAGGGATGTCCTGCTTTGCCTACACCAGAGGCCGGTTTCCGGTTATGGAGGTGGTAGATTTGCCTCTGGGCTATACCAGCGGTAAGGTTGCCACTCTGACAGTGAATGAATTTTACGCTCAGACAAAGCCCCAGGAACTTGATGATGTTCATGTGCTCTATATCCATGCGCACGGTCCGGGACTGCTGCATACGAAAAAGCCGGTGGAAACCCTCGATCAGCTCAAGGGTATGAAGATCCGCTCGACGGGATTGAGTGCCAAGGTCGTGGAAGCCCTTGAAGGTGTCCCGGTTGCAATGCCGCAGGGAAATACCTATGAAGCTCTCCAGAAGGGCGTGGTGGAAGGTACTTTTGCCCCGATCGAAACTCTCAAAGGATGGAAACAGGCTGAAGTGATCAAGAATACCACCGATTGCAACATGATCGGGTATACTACAGCCATGTTCGTAGTTATGAACAAACAGAAATGGGATCAGCTTCCAGAGAGTCTCCAAAAAATATTTACCGATGTCAGCAAAGAGTGGATAACCGTCCACGGCAACGTCTGGGATGAGGCCGACAACGAAGGCCGCAAGTTTACCGAGGAACTCGGAAACAAGATAATTACACTCTCGCCGGAGGAGGGCAAGAGATGGAAACTGGCGGTCGGCAGTGTAATTGATGGCTATGTTGAAACCGTCAAAGCCAAAGGAATTGATGGAGAAAAATCCATTGCCCTTTTGAATGAAATAATAGATAAGCACTCGAAATGATGAAATTGTTTATTGTCAGCCGGAGCCGGTTTTTCGATTCAGGAATGGATTTATTGGCTCTGATGAATTGATTTAGGTGGCGTGAATGGTATCGTTTTTACGGATAGAGAGATTCACAGCCCAGCTTGCTGAAAAAGTGAACTGGATCTCTGCAGTGTCTGTGGTCTTCATCATGTTGCTTATTACCGTGGATGTAACCCTGCGGCTGTTCGGAAGTCCCATCCCGGGCACCTATGAAATCGTCGCTTTCATGGGGTCGATGATAATATCTTTTTCGCTTCCCTATACCTCAATTCAGAAAGGTCATATTGCGGTTGAATTTCTGGGCCAGCGATTTCCATGGCTGGTCCGGGTGATCATCAATATAATTAATGCCTTTTTAGCCCTGGTGCTGTTTGCCGTTATCGCCTGGCAATGTTTCAGATATGCTCAGATCTTACGGTTAAGCGGAGAGGTCTCGGCAACACTTCAGATGCCCACATATCCTTTTGTGTACGGTGTATCTCTTGGGTGTATACTGCTTTGTCTGGTTCTGTTTGTTGAGCTTTTGAGGCAGCTTCGGGGGGCGGAAATCGAATGACTCCTACAATGATTGGCGTCATCGGTATCATCGCGCTGTTCGTTCTGATTTTTTTCAGGATGCCGGTCGGTTTTCTGATGGCCCTGATTGGATTTATCGGTTTCGGTTCCATCGTCTCCTTTGATGCATCGCTTAATTTACTTGCCAAGGATATCTTTTCCGTCTTCGGGTCATACAGTCTTACAGTGATTCCGCTTTTCGTTTTTATGGGACAGCTGGCCTTTCACTCCGGCATCAGCTCGCGCCTGTTTGATACGGTGTATAAGTTTATGGGTAACCTTCCCGGCGGGCTTGCCATTGCCACTATCGGTGCCTGCGGGGGCTTTGCCGCAATCTGCGGTTCGACAAATGCCACCGCAGCTACCATGGCAGCTGCGACACTGCCCGAGATGAAGCGTTATAATTATAAACCCGCGTTGGCCACTGGCGTTGTCGCGGCCGGTGGGAGTCTGGGAATCCTGATACCACCGAGTGTTATTTTTATCGTCTACGGCATAATGACAGAACAGTCGATCGGGAAACTTTTTCTGGCGGGTATCCTGCCGGGAGTGATGCTGACCGTATTCTTTGTTATCAGCATTCTGATATGGACCACATTGAAACCCGAAATGGGTCCCAGGGGGCCGAGGACAACTTTCAGGGAAAAGATGGCATCCCTTTCCGGAATTTCCGAGACCATTATTATTTTTATTCTCGTAATGGGCGGCCTTTTCGGCGGGATCTTTACCCCCACGGAGGCCGGAGCGGTGGGCGCCTTCACCACCCTGGTGATCGCAATTGTCAGGCGGCAGTTGACATGGGAAGATTTCGTGGGTGCCCTGTTTGAAACTACCAGGACAAGCTGCATGATTCTTGTCATTGTCGCTGGAGCCACTGTATTCGGACACTTCCTGGCGATATCCCGTATACCATATGATGTGGCTAACTGGATCTCTTCATTCCAACTTCCGCCGGCCATTATCATGTGCATCATTGTTCTGGTCTACTTCATCGGCGGGTGTTTCATCGATTCACTGGCGTTGATTATGCTTACGATCCCTATTTTCTACCCGGTGGTGCTGAAATTCGGATTCGATCCCATCTGGTTCGGGGTGATCATCGTGCTTGTCACCCAGATCGGTGTCATTACACCTCCGGTCGGAATTAATGTGTACGTGGTCAGCGGGGTTGCCCGTGACGTACCTCTTAATGTCATTTTTAAAGGGGTGATCCCCATGCTGATCGCACTGATCATCGCCACGCTGTTTCTCATCGCGTTTCCCCAGATTGCGCTATTCCTCCCCAACCTCATTCATTGATAGATATCTTCCCGATTGCATTAAGGGGCTGATGCGTTTGGGCGGATGGTATGCCGCCCCTGGGAGTTGGACCTGATGTTATTTACAATGCGGTGTTGAGCTTGAAGGTGCTATGACTCAGGATACGCTACCAATAATCGTGATCAGGTTAATATTTCATATAGTGGAAGGGCTCTATGGTCGCCAGGGCTTCGGGGCTCAGTGTTTTGAAATTGTTTTCCTTTAGGATTTTCTGGGTGGCCTCCAGATCGGATACATCGATCACGAAAACAGCGGTCTTGTTGCTTTCGAGCACGAACCCATAGGCGTTTTCAATGTTGATATTTTGCTGAGCCAGAAGCTGGACGAGTTTGTCCATTCCGCCCGGTTTATCTTCGAGGATGACGGCGATGATTTCCTTGAGTTCTACCGGAATCCTTTCTTTGGCCAGGACCTTCTGGGCCAATCTGGGATCATCGACCATGAAGTTGAAGAAACCCCTTTCCCCGTACGACGATATTGTAATGGCCCGGATGTTGATCTTCTCCCGTGAGAGAATTGTGGAGACCTGGGCGAGTTTTCCCGGCTTGTTTTCTGTTGGTATGGTGAGCTGATATGCGATCATTTTTCACCTGCTTAATCGTTAGTGAGTAACCATTTCTTTGTTATACCAATCTCTGAAGAATCCTCGTAGGTGCTTCCTATATTTGAATAGTTATTTTTTCATAATGTCAAGCCATATCTCTATTTTCAAGCTGCACAGGTGCCTAAATGAAAGAAGACGCTCTGTTATTATCGGCGTTGCCTTTCACGAAAGGGCCATCAATAGATATGAAAATGAAATGCCCAGATAGTTGCCGATTGCATAACCGATGATTCCGGCAGCCAGCCCCGGGACAATAATGTCCGTATTTTTCAGGCTTGAAGCAACCATAGGGACAAAGATGGGCGAAAATATGCCGGCTGTGGCCGTTATGATCTGGGTATCCGTGTCTATCTTAAATATTTTACATAAGAGAATATGGATCAGACTCATACCAACCAGGGCTATGCAGGTATAGCCAAGAATAGCCAGGGATGCGTTGAGCAGTTCGGAAAAATCGACAGTCGAGGCAATGGTGATACAGAAAATCAGAATTATGTATTGACCCAGTTGGAATGACATTTCGATTTTACGGATTGCCGGAACAAATGAGCACAATATTCCCAGGGTGCTCACGCTCAGCATGAGAACAGTCATGTTATATATCTCGGGGGTAATCGAATACAGCCCGGCACCGACGGCAAAGATTATCATGGCTGTGCCCAGGGCACCCAGCATGCGGATAAATTTTTTGCGAGTGAAAATGCCCTGATAACTCATGAGGTCAATTTTTTCCCGTTCATAGGCCTCATTTGTTTCTGCCGTATCAATGGTTTCTGCTGTTGGGCTGAAAGTAAAGCGTGGGAGGAATTTTCCAATAATGCGTTGCCCCAGAAACATGACAAACAGCAACCAGAAAATCTCCAGCAGCCATGATGAGGCTGTCGTCAGAACGATCGTTTCCGATGTTGTCTTGAGCGCCATGGCAACTCCCATGAAATTAACGGTCGCTCCGGTAAACCCGCCAACGAACATGCCTCCGATTTTGGCTGCTTCATCAACACGGTTTTGCAGGAGCACATAGCCGATAGTGGTTGCGGCCATAACCGAAAAAATGATCAAAACGAAAGAAAGGAGACTTTTTCCGGCGAGTTTGATCCAACGTCTAAGATCGGTGGGAAACAGCATCAGCGGGATGGCAAGCGGTACCGTAATTGTCATGATGATGGATTGGGTGTTTTTAATACCGTCAGGGATGATGCCGATATTGGCCAGGACCATTCCCACCAGGAAACAGATTGCAGCAGCTCCTAGTTTTTCAAATACGGAATAGGTATGACAGAGATACAGAACCAGAACAGGAAAAAAAAGATAGAAACCGGCCCAGAAAATGTGCATCACGATAATCGTCATAGCAGTTCTCCCCGTGATGATATTTCATATTACTTATCAGATTTTTGCCTGATTAGTTATTTCCAGATTTCTTTGAATACCCTGTAAAAATTAAGCCCCAGGACTTTACGGATTGATTCCTCGTCGTAGCCTCTGTCCAGCAGTCCCTGGGTGATAAGCGGAAAAAACGCCAGGGCTGGAAAGCCGTCCAGGTTCACCGCATCCGGGTTGCCGGCAAAGGTATTATAGTAGTCGCCCACTGACATGGGCAGGGTATCCAGTTCCCTCAGAATCAGTTCGCGAGGATAGGCTCCAGGAGTGGCCTCCTTGTCGCTGCCGATGCCGGCGTGATCAATGCCAGCGAGATCAACAACGTATTCAATAGAGTCGAAAAAGTCGTCCAGGGTTGGAACCCTGTCTCCACCGTCCCAGTTCATGGGCGGGAAGGGTGTCAGGCCGACCACACCACCTTTTTCAGCGACTCGACGTATCTGTTCGTCCGTAATGTTGCGCTTTTGATTGCTGCAGACCTTGGGGTTTGAGTGCGAAAAGATACAGGGCTTCTCGCTCAATTCAATTGCCTCCAGGCTCGAACGCTGGCCGGTATGAGAGCAGTCTATCACGATGCCGTGGCGATTCATTTCCCTGATCAGTTCGCGGCCTTCCCGGCTAAGGCCTGCATCAGCGCCGGTGATACAACCGTCAGCCGCAAAGTTGCGGTCATTGTAGGCCAGGATCGAGATGCGGGTTCCCAAACGATGAAAAACATCAACCATTGCATCGATGAAGTAGAAGTTCATGGGACGCGAATTCTGGAATCCGATGATTATCCCGATACAATCTTCGTTTTTGGCACGGTAGATATCATCAATGCTTTCGATCAGCAGTAGCCTTGGATCGTGATTGACTAAATAGTAGTAATCGGCAATATGCCTGACTGCACCGTCCATGTCGTCCGATGGGAGGGGCACTGTTATGTTGAGGGCCGTAATACCAGATGCCTTCAGATTGTCATTGTAACCTTCACAAAAAAACGAACAGCCGTCGATGACAATGGAATCATAGTGAATCCTGCGGGCTTCCTCAGATACCTTACGGGAGAAACTCATAGCATGTAACTCCTTTGAAAATGAATAATTTGTGAAGTATACTGGATTGTTACAGCTTCAATCAATGTAAAAATCTAGATGGTTATGTTCATAAGCCGTTTTATCTGGGATATATGTATGCATTTGGTATCAACAAGCGGACTGAATATTAACAGCACCGATGTATAAACAGTGTGTAGGCTGATTGCGGTCGCCCGCTTTATGATACAAGCTTGTCAAATTCTTCCACAGGCATGGCAAGGGATGTGGTAAACGAGATCCCGGTCAGTTTCTGCAGGGCAACCGAGGCCTGCATGGCTTGATCATTATCAGGAAATTCCATAATCAGAATCAGATCGTGGACGCCCAGCAAAGCATACATCGTTTTGATTTCTCCACCATGTTTTCTTACGAGGTCATTGACCTCTATTGTCCTCTGGGCGCTTATACCTTTGAACCCTTCGGACGAGTACTTGCCGAACATAATAAAGGTTGCCATCTGTCTCCCTCCGTTTTTTATATTCTGGCATTCTGGTTACTCAATGATACCCCTTTGTTTCCATGCTCTCAGAACAATACAATCCGGTTAGTCAATAAATACATAAGATATCAAAACTGCAGTCTTCACATTGCATTTCATGGAATGAACAAAACAAGACTTTCATACAAAAATAATTACGCATGAAGGTAAGTCAATGGACACGGATAAATGTTCCTTCTGATTTTCAAGGATTTTGACACGTTGAAATTGATGATTTAATATAATATGTTGAGCCAATATGGCAGAATCAGGGCCATTGACAAGTATCAATTTCATGCTATAGAGTCTGTTGCGAACGTTAGAGAGGAGAGTTTTAATGGATTACAAGGATACTTTGTGTTTACCCAAGACAGCATTTCCCATGAAAGCCAAGCTTGTAAATAAGGAACCTGAAGTATTGAAACGCTGGGAAGATGAAGACCTCTACCAGAAAATTCTGGAAAAATCCAGGGACTGGGAAAAGTTCATACTCCATGATGGTCCCCCATATGCCAACGGGCACCTGCATCTCGGCACCGCCCTGAACAAGATTCTCAAGGATATTATTGTCAAGTCTTTTTTTATGATGGGTCATAATACATTTTATCTTCCGGGCTGGGACTGCCACGGCCTTCCTATTGAACACCAGGTGGAGATAGAGATGGGTGATAAGATCGCCAATATGACCAAGGCCGAGATACGAAAGAAATGCCGGGAATACGCCCATAAATTTCTTGATATTCAGCGTGAAGAGTTCAAACGTCTCGGTGTACTGGGAGTCTGGCATGATCCCTATATCACGATGAAATACAGCTACGAGGCGACCATTGTCAGGGAACTCGGCAAATTTATCGGTCAGGATTCCCTCTATAAGGCACGCAAACCGGTTTACTGGTGTGCCACTTGCGGGACGGCACTGGCCGAGGCGGAAGTGGAATACCACGACCAGACAACTCCGGCCATATTTGTCAGGTTCAAGATGCTCTCGGATATCTCGGAGAAGATCCCGGAACTGAAAGACTATAAGGATGATACCCATGTGGTTATCTGGACCACCACGCCATGGACGATCCCGGCAAACCTGGCAATCGCCCTTCATCCGGAACTGGAATACTCCGCCGTGAAGACCGACGCCTATGGAGTGCTGATCCTGGCGACAGACCTCCTCGAAGCGGTAATGCAGCAGATCGGCGTGGATACCTATGAATCACTGGCTGTGTTCAAGGGCGATGTCCTGGAGCACATGCAGGCAAAACACCCGCTTTACGAGCGGAACTCACTGCTTATTCTTGCCCCGTTTGTCACCCTGGAGGCCGGTTCGGGCTGTGTCCATATCGCTCCGGGCCATGGTGAGGAGGACTATGAGATCGGCAAGGCCTACGGGCTCGATATCTATGCTCCCGTGGACAACGAAGGGAAGTTCACCAAGGATGTCGAAGGTTTTGTCGGTAAATTTGTGTTCGATGCAAACGATGATGTAAACAATGCCCTGAAAGAGGCAGGAACGCTCTTGTCTGTGGATGACTATGCCCACTCATATCCCTACTGCTGGCGGTGCAAGAGTGCCATCATCTTCCGCTCGACAAACCAGTGGTTTATCTCCATGGATGTCGCAGATCTGAGGAAGAAGGCCCTTGAATCCATCAATAAGGTGCGGTGGATTCCCCTCTGGGGTCAGAACAGGATCTATTCCATGGTGGAAAACAGACCAGACTGGTGCATCTCCCGGCAGCGCTCCTGGGGTGTTCCTATCCCGGTTTTTTACTGCAAGAACTGTGGCGAGATCATCTTATCCAGGGAGATTGCAAATCATGTAGCCGATATTTTTGATAATGAGGGTGCGGATGCATGGTTTATCCATCCATCGAATGAACTGTTACCAGAAGGCACAAAGTGCCCTAAATGTTCCGGCGGCGAGTTTGACAAGGAAGAAGACATTGTCGATGTCTGGTTTGATTCCGGTGTAAGCTATGCAGCCGTGTGCGAAGACGATCCGAGGCTCGGCATCCCGGTGGATATGTACCTGGAGGGTTCTGACCAGCACCGGGGCTGGTTTCACAGCACACTGCTCGCTTCGGTCGGGACAAGGGGTGAGGCCCCGTATAAAACCGTTTTGACCCACGGGTTCGTGGTAGATGGAGACGGAAGGAAGATGTCTAAATCCATGGGGAATACAATATCCCCGCAGGAGATCATATCAAAATACGGCGCAGAAATCCTTCGGCTTTGGGTAAGCGCGCAGGACTATAAAAACGATATCAGGATTTCGGATGAAATTATCAAGCGCCTCGTGGAGACCTACCGGCGAATCAGGAACACATCCCGGTTCATGCTGGGCAATCTTCACGATTTCGATCCCGACAAGGACATGGTTGCCTATGAGCATATGCTTGAGCTTGATCGATATGCTCTCCACAAGACTTATCAGTTTGTTGAAAAGGTGCGCAAGGCATATGAAGATTTCGAGCCGTATGTCATCTATCAACTCGTGCATAATTTTTGTGCTGTAGATATGAGTGCTTTCTATCTCGATATTTTAAAAGACAGGCTCTACGTAAACAAGGCGAGTTCGGCCCAGAGAAAATCCGCGCAGAGTGCGATCTTCAGGATTCTGGTTGATCTCACCCGGCTTCTTGCACCGATTCTAGTCTTCACCGCCGAAGAGATCTGGGATAATATTCCGGCATTTGAGGGTAAAGACTCCAGCGTGCATCTGACATCCATGCCCGGTATTGATCCGGCCCTGCAAGACAGAGTGCTGGCCGAAAAATGGGAGCGAATACAATTGCTGCGACAGGAGGCATCCAAGGCCATGGAGGAAGCGCGGCGGGCCAAGATTATTGGCCATCCGTTGGATGCTCTGGTCAGGTTTGTTTCCAAGGGAAGCACGCTTGAATTCATCAGGTCAGTCGAGCCGATGTTGAAAGATGCATGCATCGTCTCCAGAATTGAGGTTGTTCAGGGTGATGGTCCGTTTGAGCCAAACGAATCGTTCAGCGATCTTGCCATCGAGGTAGTAAAAGCTCCCGGTGAAAAGTGTCCCCGTTGCTGGAACTATACCGAAGATATAGGGCAAATCGATTCATTCCCTGAGGTTTGTGCCAGGTGCGCTCAGCAACTCTCATGAAGACGTATCTTACATGGGGACTCCTTGTGGTAGTCCCCTGCTATGTTCTTGACCAAGTGGTAAAATTTGCAATTCTCTCTCATCTGAAGATAGGCGAAGGCTTTACCGTTATACCGGGATTCTTTGATATCATTCATGTCAGGAATACCGGGGCGGCATTCGGAATCTTGCGTGGCCTTCCTGAAACTTATCGAACCCTGTTCTTTTTCTGCATAACCGTACTGGCATGCGTGGCCATTGTCCTGATTTTCAGGAGTGACAAAGAATCGTCGTGGTTTTTCAAGCTGGTTTTAAGTCTTATCCTTGCCGGTGCAATCGGAAATCTTACCGACAGGCTCATCTTGAAAGAGGTTGTCGATTTTCTGCATGTACATGTAGGGCGATATCACTGGCCGACATTCAATCTGGCGGATTCTTATATATCGCTCGGAATGGTAGGGCTTATTATCCATACCCTGTTTTTTTCGAAGCTCGAAGGCCGGAAGCAGGAAAGAGATGGTTCCGGGTGACATTGGAGAGTGTTTTAACTGAATGCTTGTTGACAATAAACAGGCAATGCTAGTATATTTCAATACAATTCCGACCGGAGGTTCTGTTTGCAGTGCAGAAGATAAAATATTTTGTGTTTGTGATAGTGGCTGCAATGTGTCTGTGTTTCATGGCATGTGGTGCAAGCGATGATCTCGATCGTATGGAGTTAAGCACGCCGATACACATGGAGATTCCAACCGATCATATTCAGCCCGCAATCGGACTTTCGGGATTTGTGTTCGGAACATTTTTGCTGCTGAACGCCTATCTGATAATTGTTGTGAGCTGTATTATTCTGATAATGAAAGAGAGTACAGTAATCAAACTGCTGGATACCCTGCGTATGGTAATGTCCATGTTGAATCCCTCCCCGGGCGCAGAATCCAAATCAGCAGGCTGGCTGAACATGCTTGCCGACGGCACGACCAGAATCCAGATAGGATCGGCAGGCCTGGTTATCGGAATACTCATGGCCTATTTCGGAGCATGGGTTGCCATGTGACCTCCCAGTGCGGGACCCCGACTGGATTGCGCCCTACAGCGAGTTATATTCAAAATAAGTATTTCTCGAAAATTTATTTATGGCAATAATCTATTGACTCTTCGGGTGGTTCGGGGTTTGTAAAGAAATCATGATTGCGATAATTGATTACAGGGCCGGTAATTTACGCTCAGTGGAGCGGGCTATAGGGCATCTTTCTCTGGAGTGTAAGGTCACAGACAATATTGAGGAGATTGTGTCTGCCCGGCGCGTAATATTCCCCGGTGTGGGGGCTGCCGGCAAGGCCATGGATACCATTTCTGAGCTTGGTCTTGATCGTGCTATGGCCAAGGTAATCGAGCAGGGAAAACCCTTTATGGGAATCTGCCTGGGCACCCAGATCATCTTCGATCGAAGCGAGGAAGACGACACAGCCTGTCTGGGTTTTATTCCCGGGGTTGTCCGGAAATTTCAGTCACATAATCTCAAGATACCGCATATGGGATGGAATTCAATCTCGGTTAAGCATGACCACCCGATACTGGAGAGTGTGGATAGACAAGCCCAGTTTTACTTCGTTCATTCATTCTACCCTGATCCTCTTGTACAGGAAGATGTCATTGCAACCACCGATTATGGTATCGAATTCGCCGCGATTACAGCCAGGAACAATGTCGTGGCGACACAGTTCCATCCTGAAAAAAGCGGCAGGGCCGGGTTGAAAATACTCGAGAATTTCTGCAAATGGGACGGTAAATTGTAATTAACCCGCGTGCCCGAACCCGGACACGTGGGTTAATATGATAATAGGCAAAAATCTGATATATCACACTAATTGATAACAATATAACTGAGTCATATTTCATATCGATTCTATTTTTTTTTGTTTTTCGATTATAGGATGTCCCCTACGTCTCCATGATGAAAAAATTTGGGCAGAGAAGACAATAGGATCTCTCATTCCCTACATTGATGCATACAGTCTAACAAAAATATAGCCCTCTCATTAATCATAATGAAGAGTTTACATGTCTGGGAATCAGATATTTATCATCGACAAGGTTGTTTCAATGCGCTGCATAAGCCCGGCGAGGTCCTTGTCTTGAGCGAGTTTTTGCCGCAGCCTTCTTCTGCCCTGGCTCACGGTGCTGTAATCCACCCCGAGGATCTGCCCGATCTCCGTTCCCTTCAACCCTCCCAGGCGATACAATAATTCCATGGCAACCTGGCGCAGTGTGCCCCTGGCGCTGAGTATTTCTTCGGCTGTATTTCCCGTCTCTTCACAGATGGCCTGGATGATTTTATCCTGGGGTATGTACGAGGTGATCCTTTTTATGGCTGGCAGTTCCCGGGCTTCTTTGGTGAGGAATGTATCATTGATCCATTTGATAAATTCATCAGTGCCGAGAATGCTCTGGGCAACGACCTTGTCTTGGAGTTCGATCCCTTTCGAGATATCTGCCCTGATTGCCTTCCAGTATGCCTTTCTGCCGGCCTGGTTGTTTCCGCCGTATGGCCCCAGCACCAGGCTGTAATCAAGAAACGCTTCCTTTTTCGACTCCAGCCGGTAGCCGTGCAGGCTGCTCCAGCGGTGGTTGCGCAAAAGCTTTTCTTTTTCACTCGGAGGTGCATTCTCCATTTCCCGGGTTCTGATCGGGTTGAGGTGAATATAGCGGGATAGCATGAGCGCGTAATTTTCTTTATCCACCAGGATGCTGCTATAGCGCCCCTGATACAGGTGGCCGGGTCGATTGTATTTTCGGTTGAAATACGAGGTATAGCTGATATTGAACTGCCGCATGAATTCGCTCAAGTTTCCCAGCGGTGTTGCCAGAAATAAATGAAAGTGATTGTCCATCAGCACATAGCAGTAGATATCCACGGTATAGATAGAAAGAGAGTCTTCCAGGATTTTAAGAAATGTTTTGCGGTCGTCATCATCGAGAAAAATCTCCCGCCTGTCGTTTCCCCGGCAGATGACGTGATAAAGAGCACCCTTGTATTGAATTCTCAGCGGTCTGGCCATAATTCAGATTAATCAGACCAGCGCTGCTTTGTCAATAAGAAAGAACTGACCCCACGATTTCCCTCCCGGCCCCAAGGGTAGATCCTACGCCCAGGCAAAAACTGAGGTGCGCCAACTGTTGGATGGCTCATGGCAGGTTTATTACAAAAACACGCTCATCGCAAAACATCCTTCGACTTCCCTGCGTGAGCCCGTGCGTGCCCTGAACCGCAAACGTTCACGTGGGCCAAGCTCATATTCCTGGGTATATCAGGCATCTTGCCCCGGCAACAACTATTCATGGTAACTATTAAGGGGGACATCTTTGCTTTGCTATTAAGGGGACCTATTGACGTTGCTTTAACAGTTAACGTACGTTGCGTTTGGTTAAATTACACACAGATCCTTGCTTTATTATTATTCCTAACGGACTAATCATTTTCCTTACGAGCCATCTGTACATTCTTAGTTTAATCTCTAACAATTTCAGTATCGAAGGGGCTCTCGGTTCGTTTCTCTCTTTTTACGGAATTATAGGACGAAACCGGATTTTCTCCGGATACGAAACAACAGCCGTGCTAGACATCCGGCCATTAACTTATTACTATTGAAAGCATAGATGGTTCGCACAATAGGGGGGTAAGCATAATGAAGATCGCCAATGACATGATCGACCTGGTTGGTAACACTCCGCTGGTCAGGCTGAACAAGGTGACCGAAGGCTGCGTGGCAACGGTTGCAGCCAAGCTGGAGTTCTACAACCCGTGTGCCTCGGTCAAAGACCGTATCGGCATGAGCATGATCCTGCAGGCCGGAAAAGACGCTTTGATTGATAAGGATACCGTGATCATCGAGCCCACCAGCGGCAATACCGGAATCGCCCTGGCCTTTGTGTGTGCGGTGCGCGGATATAAGCTTATCCTCACCATGCCGGAGAGTATGAGCATGGAGCGGCGCAAGCTGCTGAAAGGCTTCGGGGCCGAGCTGGTGCTTACCCCGGCGGACAAGGGCATGCCCGGGGCCATTGCCAGGGCCGAAGAACTGGCCGCAAAACATGAGAAATTTTTTATTCCACAGCAGTTTCAGAACCCGGCCAATCCTGCAGTGCATTCCCGTACAACCGCCGAGGAGATCTGGAACGACACGGACGGCAAGGTGGATATTTTCCTGGCCGGAGTGGGCACCGGCGGCACGCTCACCGGTGTTGCCAGAGTCCTTAAAGAGCGAAAGCCCGGGTTGAAGGCTATTGCGATCGAACCGGAAGACTCACCCGTGCTCTCCGGCGGCAAGCCAGGCCCGCACAAGATCCAGGGTATCGGCGCCGGCTTTGTGCCGCAGATACTTGCTATAGAACTGATCGATGAAGTCATTCAGGTATCGAACGAAGACGCCTTCAGCATGGCCAGGCGGCTTATACAGGAAGAGGGGATCCTGTGCGGGATTTCATCCGGGGCCATTGCGCATGCCGCGCTCGAGGTTGCCCGGCGCAGAGAAAACACCGGGAAGCTTATCGTGTGTATCACCTGCGATACCGGCGAGCGTTATCTGAGCACCGCGCTTTTTGAAGAATGAGATTGCGCTTCAATGTTGACTTTCATCACAGGTTCATCGCTTGAAAATTTGATCGACAAGGTCTGTAATGACAAAAGCAAGCAGCATTTGATACACTGCCACGGGTATGAATGCCGGGATAAGAATCCCGGTTGAGTTGAGAAATTCAATTGGAATGCATAGGAGGTCTGAGGGAGAGCCTGTTCCCGGTCATTATTTTTTATTGATCGGGGATAGCATACACTTCCGACAGGGTCGATGAAGAGGGGCAACACAGCCGGAATCAACAGCCTTTTTGAGAGGATCAGCAAACATGTCACCTCTCTGCGATTTTTCTACCTGGGGTTGATTCTTGTGGTTACCGCGGCAGCCCTGTTCTCAGCCCGCAATCTGGAGGTGGACAATTCCCTGGATGCTTTTCTGATAGAGAATGATACCCATTTTCAATACTACATGCAGTTTCGCGATGAATTCGAGAATGATCGCTATGTATACATCACCTATGAAAACCCTTTCCAGGTACAGACCATGCTGGTTGTGCAAAAACTCGGGCGGGAAATCAGGCAGGAACTGACCCGCAGCAGGGGCGAGGGTCGGCTTGTCTATTTGAAAAAACTGCTGATGCTGCCCAATGTCGAGTATGTGGAGGGCCGTGACGGGCAGCTGATTGTCAGCGAACTGCTCAGCCAGTGGGACGGGAGCCAGAAAAGCCTTGATGATTTGCGCGAGCGGGTAGCGCAAAAAGAGATATACCGGAATATCCTCGTATCAAAAGACGCCGGGTACGGCGCAATGTTTATCGAGCTTAATAAGATCATTGACGAGGCCCATCCGGATGACACGATTTATAAAATCATTACCGGGATCACTTCCCGCCAGGAATACCGCGATCTCGGCCTGAGGGTCGTGGGGCACCCGATTCTCAGTGCCTCGTACAACCGGATCAGCAAGACCGAAGCAATCAGAAATCTTGTAATGAGCACATGTCTGGCGTTTTTCCTGCTGTGGTTTTTCTTCCGTGATATCACCAAGGTCATGGGCCCTCTGATAACCGTTGGCATAGCCCTGGCATGGACCATCGGGATTCTGCCGCTGCTGCATATCAAATTCACCCTTATTCTATCGGTACTGCCCGCACTGCTGGCTGTGGTGGGGATCGGGGCGGCAATTCATATTGTTTCCGAGTTTCAAAGAAAGTTTCCAGTTGTCCGCGACGCTCGGCAGGCGATTCATGAAACCTACTATCTGCTGGGACTGCCCTGTTTTTTCACCGCATTTACTACTGCGGTCGGGTTGGGCTCCATG
>Ga0272441_10003163_pt1 | contig 31847 bp, 22 predicted proteins | sample SSMProp6N_FD_193582 | JGI IMG/M metagenome (GOLD analysis project Ga0272441, IMG submission 193582) | Marine sediment archaeal communities from Little Sippewissett salt marsh, Falmouth, MA, United States - SSM-Prop-6N | ecosystem: Environmental > Aquatic > Marine > Wetlands > Sediment ... | reverse complement strand
TCATGAGCTGGGCGGACGACATCCGCAAGCTGGGCGTTCGGACCAACGCCGACACGCCTCAGGATGCGGGCAAGGCGCGCTCCTTCGGCGCAGAGGGCATCGGCCTCACGCGCACCGAGCACATGTTCTTCGAGCCGTCGAGGATCATGGCGATGCGCGAGATGATAGTGGCGGAGACGCCGGACGCACGTCGCCGGGCGGTCATGAAGCTGCTCCCGTTCCAGCGGCAGGACTTCAAGGGCATCCTCGAGGCCATGGAGGGGCTGCCGGTCACGATCCGTCTGCTCGACCCTCCGCTGCACGAGTTCGTGACCCTCGACGCGACGCAGATGGTGACGCTGGCCGGGCAGCTGGGCATTTCCCCAGAGAAGCTGAAGGCCCGGGTCAACTCGCTGCACGAGCTCAACCCCATGCTCGGCCACCGCGGCTGCCGCCTGGGCATCGCGTATCCCGAGGTTACCGAGATGCAGGCCCGCGCCATCTTCGAGGCGACGGCCGAGCTCAGCAAGGCGGGCAGGAAGGTCCACCCGGAGGTGATGATCCCGCTGGTCGGCTCGGTGAACGAGTTCCTGGATCAGGAGAAGCTCGTCCGCGCGCAGGCCGACGCCGTCATGCGCGAGCAGGGCGTCAAGTTCGAGTACATGGTAGGCACCATGATCGAGCTGCCGCGGGCGTGTGTCGTAGCAGACAGGATCGCCGAGGGCGCTGAGTTCTTCTCTTTCGGGACGAACGATCTCACGCAGACGACCTTCGGTTTCTCGCGCGACGACGTGGCCACGTTCCTGCCCGACTACATCACGGGCGGCGTGCTTCCAGCGGATCCGTTCCAGACGATCGACCAGGAGGGCGTGGGCGAGCTCGTCAAGATGGGCGTCGAGCGCGGCCGAGCGGTCAAGCCGAAGCTCAAGATCGGCATCTGCGGCGAGCACGGCGGCGAGGCCGAGTCCGTCAAGTTCTGCCACCGCACGGGGCTCGACTACGTGAGCTGCTCTCCCTTCCGGGTCCCCATCGCCCGCCTGGCGGCAGCGCACGCGGCCATCGAGGAGAAGGCGGCCGGCAAGGCGCCGAAGGCCGCGAAGCCGGCCAAAAAGGTGGCAAAGAAGAAGGCTAAGAAGGTCGCGAAGAAGAAGGCCAAGAAGAAGACCAAGAAGGTTGCGAAGAAAAAGGCCACGAAGAAGCCGGCCAAGAAGAAGGCCAGTAAGAAGCCGGCAAGGAAGAGGGCGAAGAGGAAGCCGGCCAAGAAGAAAGCGAAGAAGGTAGTGAAAAAGAAGGCTAAGAAGAAGCCGGCCAAGAAGCCGAAGAAGAAGGCGAAGAGAAAGGCCAGGAAGCGCCGCTAGCGCTCGAGACGCCTTGATCACGTAAGCCGGGCGCCGGTCGCAAGCGGCCGGCGTCCGGTTCTCTTTGGGAGGCCCGCTCCGAAGTGAGCTCCTTCGTAGATCTCATGCACGGGCTCTCGCCGCAGTCTCCGGAGCTGCGCCTGCTCCTGGCTGCGGCCGTGGTGATCGCAGCCGGCAGCCGCCTCGGCGGCTACGGCGAGGTCTTCGCGAGGAAGCTCGGCCTCGGCCACGCGCTGGTGGGGCTGATACTGATGGCCTTCGCGACGGCGATGCCGGAGCTGGTGACGAGCGTCTCGGCGGCGAGCGTGCAGTCGGCCCCCAACCTCTGCATGGGGAACTGCTTCGGCTCCATCTTCTTCAACATCTCCATACTCGCGCTCCTCGATATAGTCATCGGCAAGGAAAGCCTGTTCCACCGTGTGGCGCTGAAGATGGCCGTCTCGGGCGCGGTGAGCATCGTGGTCATCTGCGTCTTCATGGCGTCGATGGCGGTCGAGCTCGCCGCTCCGGGCGCCACGCCGGCTCCGCTGGCGGTCGGGGCGGGCTCCCTGGCGGCGGCCGTGGCCTACATGCTCGGCGCATGGCTCATCAAGAGGACTGACGAAGCGGCGGCGCTGAACGTACTCGTGCCGAAGGAAGCCGGCGGCGCCGAAGGCGCGGCCGAAGAGGGCGGCGACGGCGACGGACCGTCGCTGGGCCTCGCGGTGGTCAAGTACCTGATCGCCGTGGCTCTCATCCTCTGGGCGGGGCTGAACCTCTCGCGGGGCGGCGACGACCTGGCCGCCAAGTACGGGCTCGGCAAATCGTTCGTGGGTTCCATCTTCCTCGCCGTCTCGACCAGCCTGCCCGAGGTGGCGGCCACGGTCGGCATGGTGTGGCGCGGGCACCGCGACATGGCCTTCGGCAACCTCTTCGGCTCGAACGCCTTCAACATTCTGGTGCTGGTCGTCTCCGACATGGCCTACCGCAAAGGAACGCTCGTGGCGGGGGCTCTGGGCGCCGAGCGGGCGACTGGCGGCCCCGTCCTGCGCGACGGGACGCTTCACTTCGTGACAATCTCCCTGGCGCTGGTGATGACTGCTGTCGCCGTCTGCGGCATCGTGGTGAAACCCCAGCGCACTTGGTGCCGCCTCAGCTGGCCCGGGGCGGCGATACTCGGAATCTACATCGTCGGGGCGTATTTCCTCTACGCCCTCGGGGCCTGACCGGGACCGCGGGGAGAGCCGATGCCCTCGCCGCTCGAATGCTCCTTCGTGCACATCCCCGGGATTGGCCCCAAGACCGAGGCGCAGCTCTGGCGCAAGGCCGCGTCGACGTGGCGGGAGTTCCTGGCGGCGGCGGAGAGCCTGCCGCTCGGGCCGAAGCGGACGGGGCTCGTTGCCGCCGGCGTGATGCAGTCGCAGCTTGCCCTCGACGCCGGCGACGCGCGGTACTTCACGGACGCACTCTCGGCCTCGCAGACGTGGCGAGCGTATCCCGACTTCGCGTCCGATATCTGCTACCTCGACATCGAGACGACGGGGATGTACTTCCACGGTTCGCGAATAACGTTCGTGGGCGTATACGACGGGGCCCGCGTCGAGACCTTCATCGCCGGGCGCAACCTGGACGATCTGCCGGCGGCCCTCGAACGCTTCAGGCTGGTCGTAACCTTCAACGGAGCCACCTTCGACCTGCCATTCCTGAGGGCGAAGTTCGGGCGGGGACTGCTCTCGCGCGCGGGGCACATCGACCTCAGATACGTGCTCGGCGGGCTGGGCCTGAAGGGGGGGCTGAAGGCGATAGAGAAACGGCTGGGGATGGAGCGTCCCTCGGAGGTAGCCGACCTCAACGGCTGGGACGCGGTGCGGCTCTGGTACGAGTACGAGGCGGGCTCGAGGGAATCGCTGCGGCTCCTGGCCGAGTACAACGTGGAGGACATCCTGAACCTCGAGCCGCTCCTCCGCTACTCCATCAACAAGTACATCGAGCGGCTGAGAATGCCCGCCGACGGCGTGGTGGAAGGGCTGTCGGTCGATGCCGCGGCGGCCATCGCCGAGGTGCTGGGCTCGCTGTAGCATCTTCCCGTGATCTTCTACTCCCGTGACCTACTCCACCGGCGTGGGTAGTAACCACAGGCGGGAGGGCCCAGCTAAACGGGGTTGAGGATGTCCGGGCGTTCGACGAGGCTGCTCTGGCTGCTAATGCTGCTAGTCGCCGTCACGGCGGCGCTCATCACCACGCTGGTGCGCCAGCGGGGGAGCGGCGAGCGCGCGCTCCCGGATGAATCGCCCGAATACGAGAAGAGCGCGGGGCGGGCGGCCCTCTACGTCGAGGCCCCCGAGACGGCGGAGGTCTTCGGCCAGTGCGAACTTCGCGTCGGCCTCGGCGAAGCTCTCGGCAAGGCGGCGGCGACTCTCCCCGACACGCAGATCCATGACGCCTACGACGCCGACCGCGACGGCCGGTACATCCGCGTCGAGGCGACATTCGCGCGGGCGGGCGGCACCACGGTGACGGTGCCGGGCTTCGCCATGAGGCAGAGGCCCGGCGGCAGGTGGCGGTGGCGCGTCCGCTGGTCGCCACGCCGGCCGGGGAAGTGGCGCGCGCGCGTGGCGGCCGAAGTGCGCTGCCTCGCAGGTGACGAGACCCTCCGGGCGGCCGTGGACCTCCCGGGACCTATTGCGGCAGAGGCCGTGGCGGGCATTGCCGGTCCCCTCGTCTGCCCGGGCGAGGGCGAGAACCCGTCGTATCTCCGCCGGCTCAGGCCAGACGGGAGTTCCGAGGCGCTCTGGGTCTTCGGCGCCTGCCGGGCGTGGGTGGTCAGATCGCAGGACCCTAACAACGACTGGTACCCCTACGAGTGGATTGACAGGAGGACGGAGCTCCTCGCCCCCATGCGCGAGGGAGGCCTCAACCTGCTCAACCAGTGGATGGCGCCGTGGGAGTTCCTCATCGTGCACCACGACCGCGCCGAGCACTGGCGCAGCCCGGACGGGACCTTCCGCCGTGAGCCAGTGCCGGAAGGGCGAGAATGGTCGGCGTACCAGTGCTACGACCAGGGGAGGGCCGCCGCCTTCGACGCGCTCGTCCGGCTCTGCGAAGGCTCGGCGGCGGAGCCGACGGTGCACCTTCTCCTCTCTCCGCTGCCGCACCAGTGCATGCAGCTTGCACAGCACCCGTGGGGAGCGCAGGAGTCGGGCTGGAGCCCCGAGAACGATGCCGGCAAGCAGACCCTTGAGCGGCTGAACGGCCTCAGCGCGTTCCGGCCATCGATGAAGGTGTGGGACTTCTTCCGGGCCGATCCGTCCGCGCCGCTCGACGACTGGCGGTCGCAGCTCTTCGACCACCAAGCCAACTACTTCCGCTACCTTGTGGCGCGGTGGGGCTGCTCCAGGGCGCTGGGCATCTGGGTCATCGTCGACGAGCTGGATGCCGTCGGCGATGTCGTGGGTGAGATGTCCGAGCGCAGGGGCTGGTGGGCTCACCCGGAGTGTGATCGCTGGCTGGCCGACATCTTCCGGCTTTTCCGGGGTGACCTCCGCCGCTCGGACTCCTTCGCCTACCCGGGCGATCCATACCGTCACCCTCTCCACGCGGCGACCACCTCCTTCGGCGGGCAGGCCGGGCGTGGCGGGAATATAGACTGGCTCGGCCCGAAGGATGCACGCGGCGAGATCGTGCGCCCGGACCTCTTCGGCTTCCACTGGTACCCGAGGTGGCCTACCGGGGCGACGTGGCCGATGGTGTGGTACTACACGGTCAACGGGGTCGCGAGCTACGCGACCGCGCCGATAGGCAAAGCCCCGAGGCTCATCAGCGAATTCGGCGCGGCCGACCGGTACCGCAGCGACGACGAGCCGTCGAAGCTCTACCCGACCCTCTTCCATCACGCAGCCTGGGCTGCGATCTTCTCCGGCCAGGCGGGCACGCCCATGGACTGGGACGACGGGAAGGAGTTCGGCGAGCTGCGCTGGCGGAAGCGGAAGGGCATCTTCGGCAGGGAGGAGTACCCCATCGACCACGTGGCCGAGATCAAGGCCCTCAGGCGCTTCCTCACCGGGCTCCTGCCGGACGGGCTGCACCCGTGCCTCGAGAAGGGCCCAGGTGTCACGTGCGCCGCCACAGGCGCCGCGAGGGCCCTCGCTCTCCACGCCGAGGGGCGGGACGCGGCCTACGGTTGGGTCTTCGCGCCGGGAGGCGAGGCAGAGATGACCCTGACCGGGATCGCACCGGGCCATTACCGGCTGACATGGTACGACCCGTGGACCGGTCGCCCTGTTCCGGACGTCGAAGCCCGGCACGTCTCCGTCGCCGCCGGGCCGGTGACGCTCAACGCCGGCCCGGTGCTTGCGGTGCTGCGCGAGCGCTCGAGGACATTCCCCACTGAGACGCGCCTCGACAAGGGGAAGGACGCGGCCTTCAAGCTCGAGCCTGCCCCAGCGCGCGCCGACTGACGGGCCGAGACGCGTACATGCCGTACCGGCATCATCATGGGCCGCCGGTTGCCTTGGCGCGCCACGATGGTGTATGAAGAAGCGCAGGAATATCGAAGAAAGGACGGCTCCGATGACGGGATACCGGCTGGACATGACGTGGCTGGTGTGCTGTATGCTGGCCGTGTGTTTGTGCTCCGCCTGCAGCGCGGAGACGGCCCTGTATGTGAAGGGGGATCTCCTCGCCTCGGAAGACTTCAGCAAGGGGCTCGCGAACTGGCTGCTTGAGGGGGACGTCGCCGCCCGTGTCGAGAAGGGCAAGCTCTACTTCGAGGCGACCACGAAGACAAACGTCAAGAAGGGCAACATCTGGTGGAAGAAGCACTTCGAGGGCAACATCCTCATCGAGTACGAGTACCAGTCGCTGAGCGAGAACGGGCTGTCGATGGTCTTCTTCATGTCCGACGGCCGCGACGGCAAGGACCTGTTCTCGTACAAGCGCTCCGGCGTCTACGACGAGTACATCGCGGGCAAGATGAACGGCTACCACATCAGCTACCACCGCTTCGGCTCCGGCGTCAGCAACTTCCGCAAGTCCTTCGGTTTCCACGTCGTGGCCTCCGCCACCGAACCCATCCCCGCGAAGGACCTGAATTCCCACAAGATCACCATCCACTGCCAGGGCAGGCGCGTCCGCTTCCTGGTCGACGGCAAGGTCGTCCACAACTTCGTCGACGAGGGGAAGCCGTGCCTGTCGAAGACGAGGTGGAAGCACCAGTTCCCATGCAAAGGGACGGGGCCCCACTTCACGGCGGGCAAGATCGGCCTTCGGCATACCCAGAAGCAGCGCGCCTACTATGATAACTTCAAGGTCTGGCGGCTGGTGAAGCCCGGCGGCAAGGCGTCGACGGGAGCGGGGGGGAGCGGGGCCACTCCCAGTACGGTCGCCACGACGCTCGGCAACGGGTCGGTGAAGAGCCACGACCTTCCCGTCGAGCGCGTTGGGGCAAGCAGGCGGCAATAGAGGCGCGGCCGCCCGCGGCGCTTCACGGGCGTTCGCCCGTGCTCTCCAGTTCGCGGAAGGCCTTCGCGTTCACCACGTCGGGCACTTCACCCGTCGGGAAGAGAATGCTCAGGCGGCTCATGCAGCGGCCGAGCTCGTCGATGAACTTCTCCGGCGCCTTGCCCTCGGCGGGTCGCGCGGGCACCAGGAACCCGTAGAACTCCGGCGCCACGGCCGGATCGTCGAGCCGCGAGACGGCCAGCAGCACCTTGGCCGTGTGACGATAGCCGGGGTGAGCGCCGGGGAGCTCCAGCTTCTCGGCGTCGAGCGGGATGAACAGGAAGTGTCCGCGCCTCACCGCAGGGCCGCCCCCCCAGAGGTGGCTGCACCCCTCGCTCGAGACGAGGCGTGCATATATCTCACTGGCCCCGGTCCCGGTCGCCTCGCCGGTGCGAGTCGACTCGAAGCCTGCTACGCCGAGGGTGGTGCGCGTCCTCGTCGCACCGCAGAGGACGCAGGTCTCGCGGGCATCCTCGCGCACGTAGCAGCCCGCCACGAGGAGGGCCGTTGCCGCGGCCACGAGGAGCGTCCAGCGGAGAGCGCGCGCGGTCGTCATTTCTCGTCCGTGGACTCTCCAGAGCGTTCTGGCGCAGGCACCACCTCTGCGGCGGGCCGATCCAGCGTGCCGGCGGCGAATCGCTTGTAGCCCACCGCTTCGAGGAAGGAGAGGAAGTGTCCGACCTCGGCCTGCACGCATGGCGCGTTCGCCGCGACGAGCCGGCCGGTCGCAACGTTGAAGCAGATGGACGTCGACGGGTCGCGCCAGGTTTCGGGCCAGATCCTCTGGCGCACGAGGTGCTCGACGACCCGGCCTCCGAGCTTGCGCTTCCGGATGATGTTCCTCAGGTCGTAGGCGGCGATGATAGAGCCCGTCCAGAGGTGCTCCGAGGTCTCCAGGGGGGGGGCCTTGCAGTAGAACCAGACCCCCGAGGGCGCCTCGCGGAGGTAGCCCGCGAAGGGCGTTCTCGCCGTGATGGTCTCGATCGCCCGCTCGAGGGACGTCGTTCCCAGGGCCAGGCCGATCGTGGGGATCTTCGCTCCGGGGAGGTCCGAGACGTCGAATCCCAGGGAGACGCCCGTCTGCTCCGAGAGCTCGGCGAGTATCTCGCCGAGCGGCTGCTTCTCGAAGCGGCAGACGACCTCTGCGGCAAGGAGCTTCTCCGGGAACTCATCCGCTTCGGGCGCGCCCAGGACGGCCGAGCGCGGCGCACGAAGCAGGGAAAAGAAGCTCCGCATCCTCTCCTGCGCCGATACCGGCAGGATCGCCGTCAGGACCCGGGCCTTCGCGTCGAGGGAGACGCTCGCGTCGGGCCGGGCGAAGAGGGCCGCCTTCACCAGGTCGCGTGACGCCGAGGCCACCTCGCGCGCATCGTCGTAGGTCTTCAGGCCGTCGAGCGGGTAGCTCTCGGCCGCGAGCTTCTCCTTGTGGAACCAGCCGTACCCGCGGGTGAGGAGCACCGCCCGATCGTCCCTCACGACGTAGCTCGCGCCGACCAACCTCCCGATCCAGTCGCAGAGCTTCCGGACGCTCAGCTTCTCGGACCGCAGCGAGACGGGCACGTCCTTCATTCGTTCCGGCGGCATGAGTCCAGGGTCGACGGTGAGGGCGAGGCCGACGCGGCTCGGGAAGAGCTCCACCGCCGTCTGCAGATTGGCCCCCGTGAGGTCCAGCGGGACCTGCTTCTCGAGGAGGCCCTCCCGGCGACGCACCACTCGTGCCTTCGGCTTGCTGGCGGCTCTGACGCGGACCTCGGCGGGCCTGCTCGGCAGGAGGCCGTCGTGGACCATGAGCTCGATGACGTACTCGCCTTCGGCGAGGGCCCATATCTCGGTGGCCGCGGACCTGGAGTCCGCGACATCTCCGGCCGGGCCGGCGGCCTTCGACCACCGGTACTCGAGTTTGTCGCCGTCGGCGTCCGACGAGCCGCTGCCGTCGAGAACGATATTCTCTCCGGCCGTGACCGTGGAGCAGTTCTGTCTGATGACCGCCACCGGGCGCCGGTCGCCCTGACCGGTGCCGGGGTTCAGTGGCACCTCGAGCCTGACCGTCTCGGGGTCCGACTCCAGCCGGCCCTCGGTGACCGTCAGGCTGAGGAGGTAGACGCCGGCGTCAGTGAGAGTGAGCTTCAGGTCCCTGCGCGAGGCCGCCCGCCGGCCTATGGTGATCTTCGGGCCCCCGGCCTGCTGCCAGCGGTAGCGGAGGCGCTTGCCCCGCACGCCCTCGCTGCCTTTGGCCGAGAGCGTAACCGTCTCTCCGGACCCCACCAGGAGGTCGGGCCCGGGCCGAGCGACGGGGCGCTCGCCTGCGTGCGCGCAGGCCGATACGACGGCAAGGGCAATAATGGCAAGCGCTCTCGGGGGCAAGGGATGTCCCTCAGTACTTCACCACGTCGTCCAGGAGTGAGACGCTGATCACCCGGGATCTCATCAGAGAGACTTTCTTTCTGTTCGAGCGCGTTCCGAGCTTGGCCGCCTCCATGATGTAGACCTCCCGGGTGGCCGCGGTGTCATTCATGCTGTGGAGGTCCGCGTCAGCGAGGCGGAGCGAGGAGGCCGTCACAGCCACGAGGGTGCCGATGCAAATGATGTTCCCGTCCGTATCCACAACGACGTCCTTCGACACGTACTCGGCGAACGGATCGTCAGCGCTCATCCGGCACCCCCTTCCAGCCCGTCAAGGAACTCCCTCACCGCAAGGTGGAGCGCGGAGGAGTCCGTCCTCTCGATGCGGTCCCAGAACGGCTCGATGTCAAGCGACACCATCTTCCCGGTCTCAGAGAGGCCCTCTCGGAGCTTCGCCACATCCGCGGGCGCTCGCCCCTTGGGGCCGCACCCGATAAGAAGCGAAGGCAGCCCGGCCGGGAGCTGCTCCGAAGCGAGGTCGATCTCCTCCAGCCCCCGGGCGAGAGCTGCCGAGACCTCGAAGCCGTCGAGGTCGAAGCTCCCGCCCGCCTCGAAGGCCTCCTTGGCGCGCGCGGTTACGCCGGCGCTCTTGCCCGCGGTCATCATGTCTCTCACCTGCTTGCGCCTGAGCATGTTCCAGAGGTACTTCCTGCCCTCGGGCACCGGCTGGACGAGGACGAGCCCGCCCGGCGCGGGCGCGCCCCGGGCGGCGGATATCCACGCCACGGCCGCCCCGAGCCTGAGCCCCAGAAGCACCGGTTCGGCCGAAGCGCTCGATCGCTCGCGCAGGTGAGCCCGGGCCGCCTCGACCTCCTTCAGCATAAGCTCGACCGTCAGCTCCGAGTGATCCCCGGGCGAGTCGCCCGTGCCCGTGAAGTCGACCGAGAGCGACCGCCAGCCCACCTCCGCGATCGACAGGGCCAACTCGTGAAGCGTTCGGCGGCTGGACTTCTTCTCCTCGAAGAGGGGCGCGATCAGCAGCGCCGAGCCGCGCGCGGCGATCCCATCGGGGGGAGCGACCTCGCACGCGAAGACACGCCCGGCCTCGCTGCCGGGGATGTCGATGTAGCCGCGGTCGACCACGGGTGTTGACATCGCCGGCCCCCGTCAGTCCTGCTTGCCGCGGACCTGATCCGCGATCGACTTGACGGTCGAGAACGCCTCCATTGTGAACTCGTCGTCCTCGAAGGTGATCCCGAAGATCTCCTCGAGGCCGATTATCACCTCGAAGAGCCTGACCGAGTCGAGGTCGATAGTCTCCTGCAGGTTGTCCTCGTCCCCGATCTCCGACGGATCGATCGTCAGGGCGAGCTTCTCGACCATCATCTCCTTCAGCTGCGCCTCGATGGATTCCTCACCCATATCACTACGCCTCCATGGTACCTGTCCACACGATGAGAGCGTGCCTGCCCGTTTCGGCGCCGTCGCGCCTGTAGCTGTAGAACCTGTCGGCCTCGCAGGCCGTGCAGCCCGGCATCTCCTCGATGCTTCGCTCTGGCACTCCAAACGCCGTGAGATCTCCCCTGACGAGGTGCGCGAGCCGGAACCGCGGCTGCGCGCCTTCGGGCCGCAGGAAGAGATCGTCTGCAACATCTCCCCGCGCCGCGCGGGCCTCCTCCTCCACGTCGGGTCCCACCTCGTAGCAGCACTCTCCGATGTGGGGCCCCAAGGCCGCGATCATCTCCGCTGGCTCGCAGCCGAACTCGCTCGCCACCAGCTCGACCGCGCTGCCGACTATCCCCGCGATCGCCGAGCGCCGGCTTGCGTGCACCGCAGCAACAACGCCGCGCCGCGGGTCGGCAAGCGCGAGGAGCAGGCAGTCCGCCGCGACGACCATGAGCGGCAGCCCCGGCTCGCGCGTCACGAGGGCGTCCGTCCCCTCGAAGCCGTCCTCCCAGCGCGCGGCGCCGCGGCCGCGATCGGCCCCGTGGACAACGGCGACGCCGTTGGAGTGGCTTTGCACGCCCGAGGTGAGGTCCCCTTCGCCGAGGCCCAGGGCCGACGCGACGCGGCGGCGGTTCTCGAGGACGGCCCCGTCCGAGTCGCCGACGTGGAACCCCATGTTGAGCGTGCCGTAGGGCCCGGTGCTCGCGCCGCCCGCGCGCGTCGTCCAGACTCCGTGCACTCCCGAGCCCTCGAAGAGGCGCGGCCGCAGCATCTCCATGCCGTGGTCTACCTCGTTCGCCGCATCCCCGGTCGCCCGCATCAGTCCGCCGCTCCAAAAAGCCCCGCCGCGAAGAGATGGTAGGGCCAGAACTTCGTCTTCGCGGAGGCGCGTCGCGCCGAGTCGACGAGCTCGTGCCGCTGGAGCTGCTCCGCGTCGCCCGTTCCAGCAATCCGGAGCGCCTTGAGGAGCTGCACCGCCGGGGCGTTCAGACGGCAGATGGCGCCCTTCTTCTCGGGCTCGGAGAGCGTCGCCTCACCGGTTCGCCCCAGCATGAATCTGGCGACGTTCAGCATCTTCTCCTCTGCGACCTTGCTCTCCAGCAGGTTGAGCCACACCGCCGCCGCCTTTGCGGCGCGCCCATCGATCTCGGCAATAATGGCCAGCCTGAAGCTGCCGAGCGCCGCCGCCGCGCCCGCGTTCTCGGCACGCGACGCCTCTTCGTAGAGCGAGCGGGCCTTCTGCTGGCGACCGAAGCGCAGATAGAAGTCGCCGAGCGTGACCTTCCAGACCGCCAGCCGCACGGGATCGGTCGCCAACTTCTGCGAAACCGACTCGACCAGCGTCAGCGCGGCCTCGCGGCGCTCGGGAAGAAGAATTTCCTCCAGGCACTGCATCGCCAGCCCCTCGAGCCCGGCCGCCTCGTCCGGCATGTTGCCCCTGGCAAAAACGAAAACCGAGAGGGCGTCCTCGGCTGAGCCGGCCGCCGTCAGTCCCTCGATTAGCGCCTGGAAATTCCTGAGGTGTCCGGGCCCGGGATACGCATTGTAGGCGGCCAGCACCCTCCAGAAGCGGCGCTCGGCGTCGACTTGCGCAAACTGCGACCCGACCTCGGCAGCGATCGCTGCGAGCTCGGCGTTCTTGCCCTCGGTGCGGATGCGCGAGAACTCGAGCAGACGCAGGCACTCAGCGAAATCCCCGCTCGACTTCAGCGCTTCGGCCGCGACGACCAGCTGCGATGTCAGGTCTGCCTGCGAGTAGGCTTTCTGGACCTCCAGCACCCGGGCGTAGTCTCCACTCGCCAAGAGCGACTCGGCAAGCGCCGACGCCGCCGACTTGAGCGCGTCCGCCGGCTTCATCTGCTCCGAAGCGTACTCAAGGAGCTCGACCGCTCCGTCGACCTCATGCTCTGCGGCCGCGGCGGCAGCAGCCTTCTCGATCTCCTTCGCGAAGACTGCCCCGCCGAGCAGGCGATGCACCTCGATGAGCTCGGAGTAGCGCTTCATCGACGTCAGCGCGGCAGCGAGCGGCTCGGCGCTCGTGCGCACCACGTTGATGCGGGAGGGGAACTCCCCCGCCGCCATCGATATCATCGACAGCGCCCCCTGGATATTCTTCTTCTCGATCAGACGCATGATCGCCGCGGCCACCTCGCCGGCAAGGTACTCGCCGGGATAGAGCGAGCTCAGCCCCGTGAGATCCAGCGGCCGGTCGGCCGCGACGAGGGCCCGGGCGAGCGCCCTGACGGACGACTCCATGCGGCCGAATCCGGGCGGCAGGTCCACCGCCGAAGCTGCGGTGATGGCACCATCGAGGTCCCCGGCGGCCGCCAGCGACTCCAGGAGCGCGGGGAAGTGCCAGCTCCAGGGCTCGGTCACCGGCCCCGATGCGCCGACCAGGTCCGAGAGGCGGTCGATGGCCTCGGGCCTCCTGCCGAGTGCGTTCAGGCAGAAGACCCCGTGGAGGCGCGCCTCGGTGAGCATGCGCTGCTCGGTTTGGCTGAGAGGCCCCGTGCGCTCGGCGAGCAGGTTCCCGGCGCGGTCGTAGAAGCCCGCTGCCTCGACGTACTCCCCCTTTATCTCGTGATAGAGCCCGAGCCGGTGGCAGGCCGCGAGCACCTTGGCGGCGGCCGGGCTGCCAGACTCGATGATTGCCCTGTAGGCCGCCTGGGCGCCGTTGTAGTCGCCGCGGAAGAACCTGTCGTCGGCCGCGCCTATGGCGTCGAGCTGCCCCGGGAAGAGCTGCCTCAGAGATGCGCGCTTGAAGGTCACCTCGGCGGGCGTCGTTCGGAGCGATATCCGCAGGTTCTTCATCCTCCAGTTCGAGAAGTGGACGTTCTTATAGGCCAGCGTCTCGCTGAGGCCTTCCCCCTCGATAGCGAACTCGACCGCCATGTCCTTCTCGCGGAGCGTAATCGTGTAGGAGCGGCCCGCCTCCAGCGGCGGGGCGTCCCGCTCGGCGAGCGGCGCCAGGTCCTTCAGGCTCCTGCGGCGTGCGAAAGAGCCGTCGAGATCCTCCAGCCCCAGCAGCACCATCTTCCCCTTGCCGTAGGTGATGTAGATGGGAGCGCCGTCGGAGCCCACTAAGCCGACGCTTATGGCCGGGTTCAGCGCCGACGAGGCGACTTCGGCCGTGACGGCCAGCTCTACGTGTGCGTACCACAGCTCCTGGCTGAGCAGCTCGACGCCCGCCAGCACCGGCGTCATCTTTCCGTCAACGAAGTCGATGTACCCCTTGCGCTCGTGCCAGTGCTTCGTCCGGGAGCCGTCGGCGAAGGGATCGGGGTCGGTGAAGACCTCGCCCCAGGTCGGCGCGGTCGGCACGGAGGTGGAGGACTGGGAGCTTTCGAGCTCCTGAACGCGCATCGAGAGCTCGTTGACGATGTAGATGCTCGCCGATGCTATCACTGCGAGCGCCGCGATGAAGGCGAACTCCATCCGCCGCCGCGCGAACCTCCGGGCAATTCTCCTGGCGAGCCTCGCGGGCCTTGCCCTTATGGCCTCGCCCGACTTATAGCGCCGCAGGTCGTCACGGAGCTCCACTGCCGACTCGTATCGCCTCGCCGGGGACTTCTCGAGGCACTTCATGATGATCGTTTGGATGTCGCGGTGGATCTTCGGGTTGAGGTGTCTCGGCGGCAGCGGGTCCTCGTTGAGGACCGACATGATGATGTCGAGCATGCTGGCGCCGTCGAACGGGGGGCTGCCGGTGAAGAGCTCGTAGGCCACAGCGCCGAGCGCGTAGACGTCGGAGCGCCCGTCGATGTTCTCGAGCTCCCCACGGGCCTGCTCGGGCGGCATATAGGACGGCGTTCCGATTGTCGTCCCCGAGCGGGTGTACTTGGTTCCCGAGTCCATCCGCTTGGCGAGGCCGAAATCCATGATCTTTACTTCGCCGCGCTGATCTATCATGATGTTCGACGGTTTGATGTCCCGGTGGATGACCCCCGCGCGGTGCGCCTCGGCCACCGCATCCGCCGCCTTCTCTATCACCTCCAGGGCCTCGGCGGGAGGGAGGCCGCCACCGGCGATGATCTCCTCGAGGCGCTTGCCCTCGACGAAGTCCATCGTGAAATAGTGCTTTCCCTCGAAGATGCCAACGTCGTGGATGGGCACGATGTTCGGATGCCTGACGCGGGCAATGGCCTGCGCCTCGCGCATGAACCTGCCGATCTGGTGCTCCGAGGCGTGCTCGCCAGCAAGGAGGACCTTCAGCGCCACTATCCGCTCAAGCGTGGGTTGCCTTGCCTTGTAGACGATTCCCATCGCCCCGCGGCCCATCTCCTCAAGTATCTGGTAGCCGCCGAAGTGACTCGGGCGCCCGGAGCCCCGGCCGGAGTCCGAATCGCGCGCACGAACGTGCTCGACGGGCTGCGTGTCGTCGACGGTGGTGACCTCAGAGCCCGGCATCATCGAGCTGTCGATCTCGCGGCCGCAGCCCGGACACTCCTCGGGCAGGTCCTCGCCTTCGAAGGCGAGTATCTTCTTGCATTGGGGACAGCGGACGACCAAGGCGGCTCCCCTGAAGGCCCCGGGCCCGTGACAGGGACACGGGAAGGGCGACGGTCCTCACGGAGGATTCTAACAGCTACGCGGGGGAACAGTCAATGGGAATGGCCGTCCGCGGCATCGATCCGCTTTTCCTGCGTAAGGGACCGGGGCCCGTCCCGACCTACAGGTGGACGGAAGGTCCGAAGACGCCGGTGCCGAGGAGGGGGAGCGAGCGAATAGACGAAGCGGTTACAGAGGCCGCCCGAGCGGCGCTGACTAACGCGAGCCCATTGCACCCAGTTTCATCCAGGATCGGCAGCTCGAGATCTCTCCACGGAAGGGCTCCGACCGAGCGCGGGCGGCCTCTCCCTTTGGGCGCGGCTACCGGCCGCTCAGCGCCTTGTGCGCGGCGGCCAGGTTCTCCTCGAGCCACTTGACGACGTCCTCGTCCTTGCGAACGTACTTGTTCTTCTTGGCCGCAGCCACGTCCGCCTGCTTCTTGGTGACGAGCCTCAGCGCCTCCGCGCGCCACTCGGGCTTCGCGATCTTGCCGCTCTTGAGGTAGCCGAACGCTTCGGTCATGTAGCCGTAGCGATACCTGAGCTGGTCCATGCCGTATTCGGTCAGGTTCAGGATGTGGTAGCGGTGCACGATCTCGCTCGTCGCATCTCCGCGGATACTCAGTAGCTTCATGCTGTTGTGCCGCAGTCCCACGTTCCCGGGCGCGACGACCGATTTCAGCAGGTGGTCGCGGCACTGGTCGTAGAAGAGCTTCTCGATGAGGTTGCTCGACTGCTGCGCCGCGAACGAGCCGTAACGCTTGAGGGCCGGGATGTCGTCGAACTTCCTGCCCTCGACGAGCGCCCGGGCCTCGTCCGTCCTCTCGAGCCACTTGCCGAGGTATTCCAGGGCCTCCTTGCGGACGCGGCTGTCGTCCACGCGGAACAGGTTCAGCCGGTGGTATTCGAAGACGGTCGCTTCGGGCAGCTTCCCGATGCGGCTGAGGATGCCGTAGGCGTTCCGGCGAGCATTGTCGCCGTCGCCGGTGACGAGGGGCCCGAGCTCGTCCTTGACGTCTGCCGCGTAGTGCTTGGCCACGACATCGTAGAATCTCAGCGAATCTGACCAGCCGGGCCTGATCTTGACCTCGCGCAGGAGGCCGAGGATAGTCTTCTTGATCCACTCGTTCCCGGCATACGACTCGTCGGCTTCGATGGCCCTGGCCGCCATGTAGAAGAGCGTCGAGTGGCTCATGTTGGTGCAGCCGGAGTAGGCCTTGGCGAGGTCGTACTGTGCTTTGGCGTCGGACTTCCTCTCGTCGGCCAGCCCCCGCAGAATCTTCAGGCCCGGCGACCAGTTCTGGTACTTGCCCTTGGCGAGGATCGAGAAGGCGTGCTCCCGGCGCGTGCGCCTGATGACGTCGTCTATCTGCTCGAGGAACTGGCGCTTCTCCTTGTGCTCCTTCAGGCGCTCGATGGCTTTCTCGTGGCCGTCCCGGTCGATGACGGCCTTCAGCTCGGCTTCCAGCACCTCCAGCGCCACCGGCGTGACGCGGGGATCGCCCGGCTCTTCGCTGAAGCGCCTGTCTATCGCCTGCCAGGCCTGGGGGAAGCCCCCCTGCGCGGAGAACTCGCGCACCTGCGCCGTCCAGTCGGGGCCCTTCAGCAGCAGGAAGGCGGCCGCGGCCGCGACGGCCGCCACGATGACCACGAGCCCCGCTATCAGGGGCTTCCGCGAGGGCCTGGTGGGTATCCCCAGGCCGGAGAGGGGCTCCTCCGAGGGCGGCGGCGCCTCAGACGGGCGTCCGGCAAGCTCGAGCGCCTTCTGGTACTGGTCGGAGACCGGGTCCTGTATCACCTGGAAGAGCTTGACGGGCTCGGGCACGCCCTTGAAGCGGCGCTGGCCGATCTCGCTCGACGGCACTTCCTGCTTGTTCATCGCGAGGTAGACGGCGTCGGTGAAGAATATCTCGCCGGGCTCGGTTATGCCGTTGATCCGCGCGGCCAGGTTGACCGGATCGCCGAAGACGTCGTCCTCGGTCAGCTGCACCTCGCCGATGTTGATTGCCACCCGCACCTCTATGCGCTCGCCGTTCGTGGCCGTCTCGTTGTGCTGTCTCAGCGTGTGCTGGATTACGAGGCCGCAGAGCACCGCGTTCGTCGGGCTCTCGAAGACGACGAGGAAGGCGTCGCCGATCGTCTTGACAACTTTGCCGCCGAACTGCTGCAGGATGGGGCGGATCAGCTCGTCGTGGCGCTTGACGAGCGCCATCATCGCGTCGCGGCTCACCTGGGAGGAGGTCTCGGTGAAGCCCTTCATGTCGGTGAGCATCACGGTCAGGACCTTGCTCTCCACGGGCGGCCCTCCAGTCGAGCGATCGGTTGAGCACGGCGAGTTTATGTCCCGGGGGGCACGCGTCAAGGGCAAATCCGGCGGCCGGCAGGTTTGACGGCGGGGGGGCCGAGCGATTAGAATGCGACGATGGCTCTTGAGGGAGACGTCGGCGCCGGCCCCGCAGTGGACCTGACCACAGGCTCCATCCCGCGGGGGGTCCTCAGCATCGCGCTTCCCATGATAGGCGCGAGCATCTTCCACTCGATTCAGTCCCTCGTTGACATGAAATTCGTGGCGATTCTAGGTTCGTCGTCCATAGCGGCGGTCGGGATGGCCGGGCAGGTGATGTTCACGCTGATCGCCGCCTTCATGGGTCTGAGCACCGCGACGGTGGCGATGGTTTCACGGGCCGTGGGCGCCGGCGACGAGGATCGCGCTTCCCACGTGGCCGGCCAGGCGCTGACCTTCGCCGTGATACTTTCGGTGGGAGTGGGGGGTGCGGGATTTCTCGCATCGCCGCTCATCATGAGAATCCTGGGCGCCAGGCCAGACGTCGCCGAACTGGGCATGAGCTACCTGTACGTCGTCTTCTCCGGGATGTTCTTCCTGATGGCGGCCTTCATTCTGGGCGGGATACTCAGGGGGGCGGGCGACGCGGTGACGCCCCTGCTGCTCGGGATACTGACCACCGTGCTTAACGTCATCCTGAACCCCATCTTCATATTCGGTTCGTACGGGGTCCCGGCCATGGGGGTCAGGGGATCAGCCGTGGCCACGGTGCTGGCCCGGTTCTTCTCCTTCGCAGTGGGGGCCTGGGTGCTACTAGGCGGGCGGTTGAGGGTCAAGGTCCGCCCGGCCGACTTCGTGCCGAACCTCGGTACCATGTGGCGGCTCGTGGCAATCGGCGTGCCCAGCAGCGTCCAGATGATGATCCGCTCTTTCATGAGCCTGGTGTTGATGAGCGTCGTCGCCCAGTTCGGCACCCTCGTCGTCGCGGCCTACACGGTCGGCATGCGGGTGAGGATGCTGGGGCTGATGCCCAGCTTCGGCTTCGCCGGGGCCGCGGCGACGATGGTCGGGCAGAACCTGGGGGCGGGCAAGCCCGAGCGCTCCGAGAAGAGCGCCTACACTGCGGCCGGGATGGCTGTCGGCGTTTCGATCTGCGCAGCGAGCGCCTTCGCTCTGTTCGCGCCGTGGCTCGTGGCCTTCTTCAAGGACGACCCGACCGTTGTGCCGGTCGGGACGAGGATGCTGAGGATCACGTCGGTCGGCATTGTCATGGCGCCGATCGGCATCATATTCGGCCGTTCGATGAACGGCGCGGGGGACACGACGTCGCCCCTCGTCATCACGCTGTTGGCGCTGTGGGGGTTCCAGATACCGGCGGCGATCTGGCTCTCCGGGATCGAGGCGGTGTGGGGCGTGCCCATCCCCTTGCGGTCGCTCTTCGCGTCTGTGGCGACGGGATCGGAGACGGGCATCTGGTACGCCATGATCGCCGCCTCTGCGCTCCAGGCGGTCATATGCACGGCGTGGTTCAAGGTCGGCAGGTGGAAGCGAAAAATGGTTTGAGGCCCCCGAGGCGGCTGTTCCGGACACCCCCTAATCCACTTGACACGGCGGCTGGCGTTAATTCCAATGATAATGAGGGCTTGGCGCGGCTGCCTGTCCGGGGAGAGCATCGTGACGGTGGAGATCGCGATAGGTTGCTGTGTACTGGCCGCCGCGCTGGGCACGGTCACCTTCTTCTTCCTGTGGAGCCGGCGGACCATCGGCCGGATAGCGGCGAAGGGGCCCGGCACGGCACGAGAGGTCGCACAGGAGCTGAACGGTGACGACTAAGTCGCCCGTATCATCAGAGCTCTCGCGCGAGCTCTCCCTCTTCCACATCACCATGATGGGTCTGGGGATGATGATCGGCGCCGGGGTCTTCCTCGGCATCGGGAACGCCATTCATCACGCTGGCCCGGGCGGAGTGCTGCTGACCTTCGCCCTTAACGGCGTGATCGCCATTTTCACTGCGATGTCTTACGCCGAGCTCTCGTCGGCCATCCCCAAAGCCGGAGGTGCCTATAACTTCGCGAGGCTCGGCTTCGGCCGGGGCAGCAGCTTCGTCGCCGGCTGGATGGAGTGGTTCGCCTCGTCGGTGGCGGGCAGCGTCTACGCCATCACCTTCTCGATCTACACAGTGCGGTACCTCCGCGTGCTCGGCTGGTTCGAGTGGCTCCTCGGCCCGGCGAGAGCCCCCGGCGACCCCGGCATCGACCTGCCTGTGAAGGTGCTGGCCCTGGCCGTGGCGTCGCTCTTCATCTACATCAACTACCGCGGCGCGGCCGAGACGGGCAAGATCGGCGCCATATTCACGCTCGGACAGACTGCTTTCCTGGTGCTCATCGGCGTGATCGGCATTGTCGTTGCGGTGCGAGACCCGTCGCGCCTCGAGAACCTCAGGCCCTTCATGCCCCTGGGCTGGTCGAAACTGCTTGTCACGATGGGTTTCACCTATGTGGCCTTCGAGGGCTTCGAGGTGATAGCCCAGGCGGGCGACGAGGCGATCGACCCCCGCCGCAACCTGCCGAAGGCGATGATCTACTCGGTCTTCATCGTGACACTGACGTACGTGGCCGTTGCCTTCGCGACGCTGGTGGCGGTGAAGCCGGGGATGGAGATCGCCCGGGCCGGGGGCGTCGTTGAGACCGTGGTCGTGCCGTGGGAGTGGATCGGCAGCTTCGGCGAGAAGGGCTTCGGCGAGGCGGTGGGGCAGCTCATGCCCTTCGCGAACCTGCTGCTGACACTGGCCGTCATCTTCGCGTCGACGTCCGCCCTGAACGCCACCATATACTCGGCCACGCGGGCCGCCTATGCCCTCGGCCGCGACAAGATGCTGCCCGGGGTGTTCGCCGCCATATCGAAGAAGCGCAAGACTCCGTGGGGCGCGCTGGCCTTCACGGCGGTGATAGTGATCGTAGTGGCGACGTTCCTGCCGACGATGGACGTGGCGTCGTCGGCGAGCATCATGTTCCTGTTTCTCTTCTTCCTCGTCAACGTCTGCGTCATCAAGATCCGCAGGAACATGGGGGACGAACTCACCTACGGGTTCCTCATGCCCTTCTTCCCGGTCCTGCCCGTGCTGGCGATCGCCTGCCAGGCGGTGCTGGCGGTATGGCTCATTCACATGAGCGTCATCGCGTGGATCGTCGCTCCGGTGTGGGTGCTCTCCGGCATAGTGATATACTTCGCCTACTCGAAGTCCAGGGCCGTGGCCATCGAGCACGACATCCTCGTATTCGAGGAAGAGGCCGCCCCGCCCGGTGACGAGTACCGCATCATGGTCGCCGTTGCCAACCCGAAGAACGCGGTCGAGATCGCGCGCACGACGTGGCGACTTGGCGAGGCGAAGAACGCGCGGGTCGAGCTGCTGCACATGGTCGAAGTGCCCGAGCAAACGCCGCTCTCGGCGGCCGAGCGCTACATGGTCGAGGGCAAGGAGGCCATCGTCGAGGCGATGATATATCTCGCCGGCCTCTTCCCGGTCAGCACCACCATGCGCTACTGCCGCAACGTCGCCCGGGGCATCGTCGCCGCCGTCCGAGAGAAGCGCGCGGACATGCTCGTCATGGGCTGGCACGGCCCGGGGTCTGCGCGGAGCTTCATCCTGGGAAGCACCGTCGACCCGGTCATCGAGCGCTCGCCGTGCAACGTCGTCATGCTGAAGGACTGCGTCGATCTCGACGCCAAGCGCGTGCTCGTCCCCGTGGCCGGCGGACCCAACGGCGCCTTCGCCCTCGAGGTCGCCGCCATGCTCGCCGACCGCAACGAGGGCGAGATCACCGTAGTCACCGTCGCCCGCGGGAAGGATCACTTCGACGTCGACGGCTTCGTCATGGACAACGCCGGCGCGACCGGTCTGCCGAGCGAGCGAGTCCACGCCAGGGTGATACCCTCCCCCGACGTCGTCGGCGCCATACTGGCCGAGTCCGAGGGCTACGACCTCGTCGTGCTCGGCGCGACGCGGCAGCCGCTGCTCTATCAGGTGGCCATGGAGACGGTGCCTGTGACGGTCGCACGCCGCTGCACCAAGCCCGTCGCGATGGTGAGAGCCTCGGGCGGCCTCCGGTCGTGGCTGAGGCGCTGGATCTAGACCCGCGCGATCTCGGCGCGCCCGCCCGCCGGAATCCCGATGCCGAGCGTGCCCTCGCCGGAGCGCTCGCACTCTCCGCACGGGTCGCCGAACATGTCGAAGAGCTTCGCCCTGAAGGCCGCCTGGCCGTCGAAGGCAAGGATGATCTCGTCGAGCGCCGTTCCGTTCACGATCTCGAAGGCGCTCTCGTCGCCGATGTCGACGACGCGGCCCGAGTTCACGACGAAGTAGGCCGCGCCGTCGCCATCGCCCGCGCGCCAGGCGTTCAGCTCCCGGTCGACTGGCTCGCGCCGGCCGCGGAAGGTCGCGAGCCTTGCCGAGTACCATGGGTGGTAGTGCTTCTGTATCCTCTTGTGAGGCTCGGGCATGGTCTTGAAGTTGTTCGAGTACGCCGGCACGCCGACAGCCAGCATCTTGATGATGATCTGCGCCGTCTCGAGCGCGGAGTCGTTGACGTTCAGCGTCATGTAGTCGTTCTCGGCCTTGTCGGTGTAGGCCTGGACGAACGACGTGCGCATGAAGTTGCCCTCGTTATTCCAAGGCGCGTCGCCCGAGCGGCAGATCGTCCCGTAGGGCGATATGAAAGGTGTGATGTAATTCTGCTTGAGCTCGATGATGAAGTCGGGCTTGAGCGCCGTCGCCGCGGCGTGTATTTCCTCGAGCAGCCTGTGGAGCCCGACCATGAGAGAGCTCGTGTCGTGCTCATGGCGCTCGCTCGTGCACGTGCGCGCGCGGATGCCGTTGAAGAGGTCCATCTTGATGCCGTCGACATCGTAATCGGTGATGAAGCGGCGGACGATGTCGCACATGTACTCCCGTCCCTCCGGCGACATGAAGCAGACGGAATAATACTGCCCGTTGTGCGACGGCTCGCCGGTCTCGTCGACGATAAAGAGCTTCTCCGCCTCTTTCTCGGCCCGCGTGCCCTTGCAGACGCAGTGCGGCCCGACCCACAGGATGAGCCTGCCGCCCATGTCGCGCACCTTGCGCGAGAGCGCCGCGAGGTCCGGAAAGCGCTCGGGGTCGGGGCGGTAGTCGCCCAGGTTCGGCGTGTCTGTGTCCAGCCCCCAGCCGAACCAGCCGTCGTCGAGAATGAAGTTGCGGACGCCGAGGTCGATTCCCTCCTCGATCTGCTCGAGCATCAGGGCGTCGTCCACGTCGTGCGAGTTCCAGTCTGTCCAACTGCACCAGAGCGGCTCGAGCGAGCCGAGATTGACCTCGTCGGCGAGGCCGAACATCTCGCGCTGAGCGGCGGCGAACTCGCGCAGCGCCGTCACCCAGTTCCCGCCGCCGCCCGTCGAAACGAATATGTGCTCGGTGAGCGAGCCGTCCTCGCCGCGGCCGGCCATGTTGTCGGGCAGGGCCAAGTCGTCGAAGCCGCGCTCGAACTGCAGCCGTAGCTTCCGCGAGTAGAGCCCCAGCGTCCCGGCCTCGGAGCGGAAGCCACGCGTCACGAAGCGCGTCTCCACGTTCTGCCCGAGCACGCCCACCGTGAGGGCCGGCTTCATGTCCTGGCCGGTGAAGATGAAAACGGGCATCTTGACGTCCTTCACCGTCGAGACGTACTCCTTGCCCCAGAAGTTCACCAGGTAGAACTCGCTGATGAAGAATCGCCCCGCGTCGGGCACTATCACCTTGTGGAAGTTCCTGAGGGGCGAGTTGTAGCGGTAGGTGATCTTGGCCGGCGTGTCGGCGGGGTCGTCGGGGGTGATGGTGAAACGCTTGGGGTTGCCGCCGGAAGTGTCCAGCGTGTAGCCGCCTTGCGTGTAGCTACCGGCCTCGGGCGATATCTCCTCGAAGGTGACCTTGCGGCCGTCGCGGTTGTAGACGTCGAGCTCGAAGTATGCGTCCATGCTTGCCCCTCAATTGCAGTGACGTGCTACGGAGATGCTGCAGAGCTTCGTCACATGTCCCTGTTTCTGACCAAGTTCAGCACAACCCGGAAGCGCGAGGGCGTGCTCCTTTCGCGCGTTATGTGAAACACCAACAAGCCGCCGAGCGGCAGTTTAGGTCGCCGCTTCGGTCCGAAACGGGACTCAACACGCCAGTAGCCTGCTGCCTCGTCTCCGTCGGCGATCAGTGCCTCTCCCACCTCCGCACTGCCGGCGCACTGGACCTGGATGTGGCGACACAGATCCTCGAAGGCGCCCTCGTAGCTGTACTCCGCACGGTAGACGTGGTAGGAGGGCCACAAAGGCCCGTCGTCCAGGCACTTGACCTGCTGTTCCTTGAAAGCGGGCAGTTCGGGGACCCATATCGGAAATCGGGGGAACAGGTACTTCTGTGCGGGCACCAGAAAGACGGCCAGGAAGACGACAGCCGAAATCCCAAGCCGTTCCGCTCTGCCTTCCCTGATCGTCCGGCTCACGAAGTACGCTGCGACAGCAGCGATGAGTGCCAGGACTCCCGCCGAAGCCACCACGAGATTCATGCCGTCCCCAAAGTCGGGGCAACCAGACCGGTCATTCCGCGGCCCTCGCGTTCAGGCCGCCCCCGCCTCCCTCAGCATCTCGGCCACTTCCACCGGGCGGCCCTCGTCCGAAGAACGGTACACGGCCTGGCAGATGGCGACGTCCCGCATGCCAATCTCTGCCGGCGTGTCGAACTCGCCGCCCGAAAGGATCGCCCTCGCGAAAGCGCGCTGGCCGTTGCGCTCGGCGGCAATGTCCTTCGCCCTCTCGTCGTGGGCGCGCGGATCGATGCGGAGCGGCGCCTCCGGCACGTCACCGACCTTGTAGTGAATCAACTCCCCCTCGAAGTCCTTCTGCAGCATGACCGTCAGGCCGTCCGTGCGGCCCCAGAGGAGCGAGCCCTCCGTGCCGTAGAACTCCATCGCGTGGCCGACCGACGAGTAGCCGGCCTCCATCGTCATGAGGGCGCCGGATTCCAGCTCGGCCGCCGCGGCGACGACGTCCTCACCCTCCAGGCTGTGCTGGCAGTACAGATTCTTCGCGAAGCCGGTCACGCGCGTGACGCTCTCGCCCAGCATCCAGAGCGAGTAGTTGAGCGCGTGCACCGTCAGCTGCATAAGCGACCCGCCGCCGATGTTCGACGCCTTCGCGCGCCAGTGGTCCTTGCCCTTGCGCAGGTACGGACCCCGGTGGGCCGAGCGGATGCGTACGGCGGCGATCTTCCCGAGGTAGCCCTCGGCGACGATCCGCCTGAGGTCGTTCGAGTAAGGGTTGTCACGCCTCGTCATGAACATCGCCAGCCGCGCGTCCGAGCGCTCGGCGGCATCCACCATGGCCTTGCAGTCGGCGACGGTGGGAGCCATCGGCTTCTGGCAGAGCACGTTGACTCCGGCCTCGAGCGCGGCGACCGTCTGCGGCGCGTGCAACTGGTTAGGAGTGCTGACGTCCAGCATGTCCACCCCCGACGAGAGCACCTCGTCGAAGTCGGTCGTCCACCGCGGCGCGCCGAAGCGCTCCGCCACCTCGCGGGCGCGCTCGGCATCGATGTCGTGGACTATCTCCAGCGCCATCTCGGACGCCTCGACGTACTTGGGCAGGTACTGCTGCGAGACGCCGAGGCCGGTCACGGCAACCTTGAGAATCCTGTCCGTCATGATCAACTCGCTCCGACACGGCCTCTGCCAGTGAAGGAGCTTAGCTCCATTGAGGGATGCGGGCAAGCGCATTCCGCGCGCGCCGCCGCTGCCTGCTCTTGAAGAAAGTGCAGGAATGTGGTATTTCCCTGTGTGCCGGGGCTTCCTTCAGCATGCCCGGGGTGGGGGAGCGAATGACGGTAAGCTGTCCCGACTGCGGACAGGCCTTCGAGACCGACCAGGCCGAGGGCCAGGCTGTCTGCGCCCGTTGCGGCAGCCGCTTCCTCCTCGAGCTCGTCATGACCGACCAGGAAGTCCGGCCCGCCAGGCCTCCCTCGCCGGGGGAGCTCACGGAGCGGCTCGACGAGGTTGAGAAGGTGGCGCTCGGGGAGATCGACCACGAACTCCTCGGCCAAACGATCGGGAACTGCCAGATAGAGAAGGTGCTCGGCCGCGGAGGCATGGGCGTTGTCTTCAAGGCGACCCACAAGACGCTGCACACGCCCGTGGCCGTGAAGATTTTGCCCGCCACCTTCGCCGAGTCGAACGAAACCGCAGTGCGCCGCTTCCTCCGCGAGGCCAGGGCTTCGGCGAAGCTCCGCAACGACAACATCGTCGCCATCTTCGACGCGGGCATTGAGCGGGGCATCCACTACATCGTCATGGAGTACGTGAACGGACCGAGCCTCCAGGCCGTCCTCGAAGAGCGCGAGGTACTGCCGCCCGCCGAGGCCGTGGAGATCATCTGCCAGGTCTGCGACGCCCTGGTATGCGCGCACGACGCGGGCATCATCCACCGCGACATCAAGCCGGCGAACGTCATGATCGACGAGGGCGGCGTGGTCAAACTCGCGGACCTCGGGCTGGCGAAGAACGTCGACGACGCCTCGGCGCTCACGCTCTCGGGGGCGGTCGTCGGGACGCCGCTCTACATGGCCCCCGAGCAGATCAGCGCCGGCAGGGAGACCGAACGACGCAGCGATATCTACTCCCTCGGCTGCATGCTCTACCGGATGGTGACCGGCGACGTTCCCTACGACGGCGACACGGCCTACGCGATCCTCGAGAAGCACGTCTACGAGCAGGTCCCCGACGCAAGCGTGGCCAACCCGCGGGTCCCGAAGGAGCTGGCCGACGTCATCCGGAAGATGATGTCGAAAGGCCCCGGAGGCAGGCAGGGCTCGGCCTGGCAGGTGCGCGAGGAGATGCAGGCGGCGCTCGCCACCGGAGCTCCCCCGGGCGGGGCAGCTCCGGCCGGGATCCCGGGAGCGGGGGCGGCGGGGCGCGCGGTGGGCGCGCGGGCCCCGGAGGGCCCGGTCCGCCACGTGCCAGCGGCACTGCGTGCCACCACGACGCGGACGCCGGCGGCCAGTCGCCCGGGGGGCCGGCTTGTCGGCGTGATGCTCGCCGCGGCCTTCGTGGCCGTGGTCGTGGCGGCCATCTACGCGCTGCGGCAGAGGCAGTACGCCGCGCTCGCCGACTGGCTGGAGACCAGCCGCGTCGCGAGCGACGAGGCGGCCGGTATCGACGAGCGCGTCCGCACGCTCGAGGCGTACCTCGAGAGGTACCCCTCGGGCGTCGGCAGCGAGGAGGCCAGGTTCCAGCTGAGGCAGCTCGAGCGCCTGCGCGAAACGGCTGAAGCCCCTGAGGCGGGACCGGCACCGGCGCCCGAAGAGGTGGTGGACCAGACGGGGCGCATCGCCGCGGCCATCGACGGCGCGGAGGCGGCCTACGACGCGGGCCTCGCCGTCAAGGCCGCGGGAATCCTCGACAGCATCCGGGGAGTGGAACTCTCGGAGCACCAGCGCCGGAGCGTCGAGGGCCTCCGCTCGCGGATACGCGTGCGGCGCGAGCGCATCGAGCGGCACAGATCGTGGCTCGCGGAGCACCGCAAGCTCCTGGCAGGCCCGGGCCTCACCGGGGCCCAGAGATCCCGGCTCCTCGCCGAGGAGTACCGGCGGGGATGCGAGCTCATCGGGTCCTACCCGAACGACGCCTACGTCCGCGCCGTCGAGCTGCCGCTCCTCGTGAGGGCCCGGCCCGATGGCTGCACCGTCTTCGCCGGCGGGCGCGAGGCGGGCACCGCTCCGGTCGTGGTCAGGTACAGGCAGGGGGCGAAGCTCACGCTCGCGGTGAGGAAGCCGGGCTTCGGGCCGAAGGAGCGGGTGGTGGAGTTCCACGACTCGTCCGAGATCGAGATCCAACTCCTCAAGAAGGCCGCCTGGACAGCCGACATGGGCGCGAATGTACACGGGGCTCCCGCGCTCGCCGGGGGGAAGCTCGTCGTCGCCTGCCAGGACGGCCGCGTCGCGGCGCTCGACGCGAAGACGGGGCGGAAGCTCTGGGCGTGCCTGCCCGGCAACAGGGCGCGCTTCGAGAGCGACGTGGCCGCCTTCGGCAGCTCCGTCTACATCGGTGCGACCGACGGGCGCATATTCGCCCTCGACGCCGCGAGCGGCCGGCACCTCAGGCGCTGGCGGCCCGAGCGCGTGGGCGCCGTCGCCGGGGGGCTGTGCGTTCAGCCGGTGGCCCTCTTCGGCAAGAGGCCCCTCGTCTTCGCCGGCTGCACCGACGGGCGCGTCTACTGCCTCGACGCTCGCACGGGACGGCGCTACTGGGCGAGCGATCCGGGCGCCGCAATCCTCACCAGGCCGCTCGTGACGCCTCGCGCTGTCTACGTGGGCGACGAGACGGGCAGCATCAGGAGCTTCAACGTCGCCACCGGCAAGCCGGCCGGCGAGTACCCGGGCCGCGGCCAAGCACGCGGCTCGCCCGTGCAGATGGGCAAGTGGATCTGCGCCGGCGTCGGCAGTACGCTCTCGTGCTTCCGGGAGGCCGGCTCGCCCCCGCAGCCCGGCACGTGGTGCTTCGAGGCGGAGGGCGAGCTGCGCTCCGCCCCGGTCGCCTCCGGCGGCGCGGTCTACTTCGGCACGGCCGCTGGCAAGCTCTACGCCGTCGGCGTCTCCGAGCAGGCACGCCTCTGGAGCCACGACGCCGGGAGTGCCGTCAACGGGGCGCCGGGGCTGAGTGACTCGCGCGTCTACTTCGGCTGCGCCGATTCGAGCGTCTACGCGCTCGACCGCAGATCGGGCGAGCTCGCCTGGCGCTACGAGGCATCCTTCGAGATACGGGCCGGCCTGGCCTGCTCGGGCGGGATGCTCTACGTCGCCTGCACGAACGGCGAGGTCACGGCCATCGCCGACGAGTGACGTGCGCCGCGCTATCACCTCCTTCCCACTACGGGCCGCCGATGATGATGTCGACGTTGTCCGTATGTATGTGCGCCTCGTCCGCGTTGTTGGCGAGGAACGCCACGAGCCCGATCGTCGCCGCGATGGCGAACAGCGCGAAGAGGAAGTCCTCGGCGGGCGACGCGTAGTAGCTGGGCGCGTAGTAGTAGCCGCCCTCGAAGTCCTCGAGCCCGGCCGACGCCTCGAGACGGCCGAGGTCGTGGAGTTCCTCCGCCGTGAGGGGTCCGGCCTCTCGGACGCTCGATCGCCATGCCGCCCCCCGCTCTGCAGCCGCGCGCGGCGCCGGAGCCGAGGCGCGGGTGCCCACCAGCGCGGGGGTCCCGACGCCAATAACGACGCAGCCGCTCCCCGAAAGCACGGCCGCCAACAGCATCGCCGCCAGAGCGAATCTGTTGATCCTCATGGCGCTTCCTTCCCGGGAGACGCCGCTCCCGCCGGCCACCCCTTGGATCTCCTCGCCGCGGGCGCCACGATCAGCGCCAGCCGCCTTACTCCCGGGGCCGACCAGTCGCGCTCGAACTCCTCCCGGCGTATGCGGTAGAGGCCGCCGGCGGGGTCGTCGATCACGAGGTAGCCCCGCGTCTCGTGATAGCCCACGACCACCTCGAAATGCCCCTGCCCTTCCACCGTCCGCGCGACTATGACCGGCCGCCCGAGGCCAACCGACCTCACGAGCGCACCCATCGTCCAGCTGACCAGCCGGGCCTCGAAGCCCAGGCCCTTCGCGTAATCGCGGAGCTCGCCCGCACTCACGTCGGCCCCGCCGCCAGCCCCCATCCCCCGGACGATATCAGCCGCCGAGGGCCCGGCCTTCCAGTGCCCCGCCACCATCGCCAGGGCGGCCGGCCCGCAGCCGATCTCGTCGGTCTGCGCCACGTGGCGCAGCCGTATCAGCCTCAGCGCCGGATCGCGCCCGGCGGCCGGGGGCCTGAAGGCCGTCCGCGGCCCGCAGCCGCCCGGCAGGGCGAGAGCGGCCGCGCACGCCCCCGCGGCGAGGACGCGCCTGGCGCTCCAGGCCTTCATTCGCCCCCCCCCGCCCCCCCCGCCCCCCCCGCGCCCGCCTTGGCTCCCGCCCACCTGGACGACATGGAGCGCAGTCTATTCACTATGGGCGGGAATACCTCGATGAAGCGGTCCACCTGGGCCTCGGTGTTGTCCCTGCCGAGGCTCAGGCGCAGCGACCCGTGGGCCACCGCGGCCTCGTAGCCCATGGCCATCAGCACGTGCGACGGGTCGAGCGAGCCCGAGGTGCAGGCCGAGCCCGACGAGGCCTCGAAGCCCTCGCGGTCGAGCAGCAGCAGCATCGCCTCGCCCTCAATGCCCCTGACGATGAGCGAGACGAGGCCGGGCAGGCGCTTCTCCGGGGGGCCCGAGAGCTCCACCTCCTCGATGCTCCCCTTCACCCCGTTCCAGAGCCTGGCGCCCAGCTTCTCGAGGTGGGCCCGGGTCCCCGTGAGCCGCTCGGCGGAGAGCTCGCACGCCTTGCCCAGCCCCACGATGGCGGGGACGTTGTGCGTTCCCGCCCGGACCTTGCCCTCCTGCGAGCCGCCGTGCATGAACGGATGCAGGTGGTGGCCCTTGCGGCTGTAGAGCACGCCTATGCCCTTGGGGCCGTAGAACTTGTGCGCCGAGATCGAGAGCAGGTCCACGCCCAGCTCGCCCACGTCCACGGGGATCTTCCCCGCGGCCTGGACGGCGTCGGTGTGGATCGTCACCCCGGCGGAGCGGCAGATCTCGCTGATGGCGGCCAGCGGCTGGATGGTCCCCACCTCGTTGTTCGCCAGCATCACAGATACGAAGTTCGTGCCTTCCGAGACCTCTCGCTTCAGCTGGTCGAGATCAACGAGCCCCTGGCGGTCGACGTCAAGGTAGATCACGTCGAAGCCCATCATCGCCATGAACTCGCAGGCGTGGAGCATGGCGTGATGCTCGATCTTCGTGGTCACGAAGCGCCCCTGGCCGCACTTGGCGCAGTTGCAGACGCCGGACTTGACGGCCCAGTTGTCGGACTCGGTGCCGCCGGAGGTGAAGTATATCTCCTCGGGCCTGGCGCTGAGGATGGCCGCGACCTGCTCGCGCGCCGTCTCGACGGCCTCGCGTCCCTTGCGGCCCAGGCTGTGAGGGCTCGACGGGTTGCCGAAGTCCTCCGAGTAGTAGGGCTCCATCGCCTCGCGGACCGCCGGATCGACAGGGGTGGTGGCTGAATGGTCGAAGTAGGCTATCTCGCTCATGAGTCTCCTCCGGTGCAGTCTCCCCCTTGAAGGATACATCCGCGGCTGCGGACCTGTCAAGGCTCTAGGGCCACCGCGCCTCCGGTTGTCACGGTCCCATGGTAAACCTCCTTCGTCTCGAGCCCGACGCTCCTGCCAGTGCTTCCCGCGAATGTGTGCCGGGGTCTTTTTTCTCAACTTGAGAACCGGCACTGCGTGGGTACTGACGGGCGCGACTCCGGCCGCCGCCGTCGCGACTGTCTAGAGCTACGGCCACGCTCCCGCGTTCCCCTTCACGGGGCCCCGGACTCCGCCAAGGCACGGCGCCTGGCTCGGCCGGTGAGCCCCGTCCGTCAGCTATCGTATACGCCTCCTCTCGGGGGGCCCGGGAAAAATCATACCCCCTCACCCTAGACCGTTTTTATTCACACAGGCCCTTTCGAGCACGGATTCGTGAACGAAACCACGGTTTCCAGCTTTCGCTTATAGAGCCCCCCCGGGGAGTCACCTCCCTCCATAATATGAGGAAAAGTCACCGGTTCGGCCTCTCTGCGGCAAATTCGCACTCCTAACACCGCTTTCGCCGATCCGCTTATAGCGCCCCCTCACGCGGCCCGAATAACACCGCCCTCTACCCTATGGTTTTTCTATAAGTCTTGGGCGCTCTAGAGCGCACATTCGGGCTCGAATCCGGGGTTTCAGGGGTCTGGGTTATGGATGGCCCGGAATCAGGCGTCGGCCGGGGCGGCGTCAGCACGGGCGGCGCCGTCGGCGCGCTTTGGCAGAAGGAGCCCCGCCACCAGAAAGAGCCCGCAGAGCAGGAGGCAGCCGCCGAAGAGCGAACGGCGCTCGAGCCCGGGGCCCGACAGCAGGCTCCTCAGCTCGCTGAAAGGAGACAGTCCGAGAAGTGCGTCCGCTCGCACCGCCAGCACCTCGACCATCAGAAAGCCCGCCAGAGGCCCCCCACCCAGCATCCCCGCCGCCGACGGGAGATACCACCGCCCGAGCACCGGCTCGAACAGCAGCGCCGCCGTCGCGGTGATCGCGAAGAGCATCACCGCCTTGAGCGCGGCCGCGGTCGTCACGGGCGCCGCCCGGGTTGCGAGGACGAAGAAGGCGACAAAGATGGCCGTCATCACGGCAGAGACGAACAACTGGTGCGCGTTGGCCGAGCCACCCCGCCGGATCGTCCTCCGGAGGGACCCTCCCACCATGACCGGGGCGACAGCGACGGCGAAGAAGAGGGCCGCCTCCGCGATGACCAGCGGCGCCGCG
>Ga0272441_10003162_pt1 | contig 31876 bp, 28 predicted proteins | sample SSMProp6N_FD_193582 | JGI IMG/M metagenome (GOLD analysis project Ga0272441, IMG submission 193582) | Marine sediment archaeal communities from Little Sippewissett salt marsh, Falmouth, MA, United States - SSM-Prop-6N | ecosystem: Environmental > Aquatic > Marine > Wetlands > Sediment ... | reverse complement strand
CGAGGCGGCTAAGAAGCTGAAGGGGCGGAAGAGACGCAGGCGGTAGCCCGCCGCTCGACGCCCGACTGACGCACGGAGGATGGCAGCAGATGGCGACCGACATCCGGCCCCACGACGAGAACTCCGGCGCCGCCCCCGCCGCCGGGCGGAGGTCCGGCCGCCGCGTCCTCCGCTGGATTCTCATCGCCGCCGTCGTGGCCGCCGCGGCCGCGGGCGCCGGATGGACGTGGCGGGCGCACTACAGGCTCCGCTTCGCCTGCGTCGAGGAGGGCGTGCTCTACCGCTCGGCCCAGCCGAGTGGCCGGCAGCTCGAGCGCATCGTCGACGCCGGCCGCATACGCACGATCATCAACCTCCGCCAGCCCAGGTCGCTGGCCAAGGACCCGCGCGCCGACGACGAGAAGGCCCTCGCCGCCGCGCGCGGCATCGACTTCATCAACATCCCCTACGGCCATCACACTGCACAGGCGCAGATCGAGGAGTTCCTCGCCCTCGTGGCCGACCCGGCCCGCCACCCCATACTCCTTCACTGCTCGGCCGGGAAGGAGCGCACCGGGGTCCTGGTCGCCGCGTACCGCATGAAGGCGCTGGGGTGGAGCCCCGAGCGCGCGATGGAGGAGATGACCCTCTTCAGCTACGATCCCGCCGAGAGCGTCGGCTACCAGGCCGACCTCGAGGAGTTCGTGAAGGGCCTGCAGTCCGAGCCCTGAGCCGGCGCGCCGCGCCCGCCGGCCGGCCCCGCCTCCCGCCGCCCGCGACGACATCGCGCCGCCTTACAGGATACGCGCTCGATTGTAATGGCCGGAGCGTCCGCCCGGGCCGTATAATCGTGACCGAGAGGAGGGGTGATATGAGCTGGACGAGATATCTCAAGCACGACCTGTGGACGGCCAAGGAATTCAACGACATGGAGGCCCAGATGAAGCGGCGGGCGGCGGGAGAGCGCCGCAGCCGCGCCGACGTCCGCGACTCCATCGAGGAGCTCGAGGCCGAAATGGGCTTCCTCGCCCTCATGAACCGGGCCATGCTGCAGGTGCTGCTCGACCACGGCCTCTGCGACAAGGCCCGCATAACCCAGCTCATGCGCCACTTCGACACGCTGGACGGCGAGGCCGACGGCGGGCTCGACTCGGCCGCCCTCGCCGGGGACTTGGGACTCGCCCCCGAGCCCGCGCCCGAGGGGGCCCCCGAGGCCGCGAAGAAACCGAAGGTGCGCAAGCGCCGGAGGAGGTAGCGCGCCGTGCGCCGGATGCTCGCAAAGCTCCTGCCGCGCTTTTCGCTGAGGACGCTCGTGCTGTTCATGATGCTGGTGACGAGCGGGACGGGGCTGTGGTGGCGGTGGGGGCCATGGGTGCCGGTCCGCGCCCTGCACGAAGGGCCCTTCCTTGTGGAGGAGGCCGTCTATTCACCCGACGGGGCCGTAGTTCTCCGTGCGGATCAATGCTGCGGGGACTTCCGCTTGCTCGACGGCATCACGGGGGCGAATCTTGTGGGCCGAGAGCTCGACCTCTCCCCAGACCCGGAAAATGGGGCATGGACGTCACGTTACCTGCTTGCGTTTTCTCCGGACGGGAGCAAGGTCGCCGCTGCCGAGCAATGGTGCGACATGACAGGACGGAAGCTCGGGCCCAGAGTGACGGTCTGGGACGTGGCTACCGGGGAGGCCCTCTTCGTTGCCGACGCCAAGGGCAAGGTGCTCGCTGCGGTCAACTTCTCTGGCGATGGAGAGAAGCTGGTCGTGAAGCAGGCGACCTTCAATGGCGTGTTCGTCTACGAAGAGACGGGGACAGAGGCAACTCCTTCCGTCGTCCACGGCTGGGACATCGCGACCGGGAAGGGACCGACGCTCCTGCAAGGAGAGGCCGTTGAGCCATACGAGACGTGCGCTTCACCGGACGGCTTGCGGAGAGTGGACGTCAACCCAGACGGGACGGCCTACATAATGCGACGCGCTCGCCCGGACGCATGGTGGGGCATCTTCTACTTATGGGAGTTCTGGCTGAGCGCCGTCTTCGGGGCGCTGTTCATCTGGAGCCTCTGGCGCGACAGAAGGGCGCTCGCCTCGGCCCGGCAGGAGGACCTCGGATGAAGGACGGCAAGTGCGCGAAGTGCGGCTCCTCCGAAGTGAAGAGCATCGTGGGAGCGGCGGGGCTTTCTCTGTCGACCGTTTCTCATGTCTGGCTCCGGACGTACGTCTGCGGCGAGTGCGGCTACACGGAGAACTACGTCGAGCCCGACGACAGGAAGAAGGTCCTCGCCAAGGCTGAGCCGGTGTAGCGCAGCCCGGCTGAAACATCCCCGCCGCCGCCGGCTGAATCTCGACATTTTTCTCACGAACATTATCGGACGTCGCCAAGGTGCACATGCGCCGGCCCTGCCGCGCCGGGCCGGTTTTGAGGGAGTGTACACAATCATGTCAACAATCCGTTCGCTGCGATAAAGGCCGGCATTCGCCGAACGGCGGCTGCGGGCTCCGTCCGGACTTCACCCACTGTGCATAATCCTGTCAATAACCCCGCAGCATCCTACATATTCGGCGTTTAGGCACCCGAAGAAATATCGAAAAAAAGCGCCCCCCGGCTATTGACAAGTGCCCGTTTGCATTGTACATTCCTACGTCCCTCAGCTGCACCGGGGGGCCGGACGCAACGGCAGAGCCAGGCGTCGTGCCTTGGCGGAGTCCGGGCGTCCGAAGCGGTCGAAGGCGGATGCGGACGTGAGGCCGGGAGCTCCTAACCGGCGGCCCTCGTCTGCGAGCACCGCCGATGCAGCCGCCGCCGGCCGGCCGGGGGGTGACCCCTCGCGCGACCGGCAACGTGGTGCCGGCCCCTGAAGGGCTTCGGGCGCAAACGATGCGCCGGCACGGGGCTGGGGCCGGGGAGAGTGATCTCTCCGGCCGCCGGCTCAAAACGAGAGGCAGGCAGGCGTGTTCGAGCTCCGACGCGCGATTGGAGGCGTATCATGGGTCCGTGAGCCTATTCCTGTGGCTTCTGCCGCTCCGGCTGGCCCGACCAGGCGGCGCTCGCGACGGCCAAGGCCGCACGGGGCACCGGCCCCTTGCCCGGCCGCCCGGCGCGGGGTATACTGCGGTGGGCAGCCGCAGCGCCCGGCCCGTATGCGGAGTATACGGCAGGGGAACAATCCGGTGAACCGCCCGCGGCGCTGCTGCGTTCATAGTCCCCGGCGGAAGGGGTGAGATGAAGACCGACGCCGAACTTATGCTCGAGTTCAAGGGCGGCGACGCCTCGGCCTTCGACAAGCTGGTAAAGCGGCACGAGGTCGGTCTCATCAACTACTTCTACCGGATGCTCTGGGACAGGGCATCGGCGGAGGACCTGACGCAGGAGGTTTTCATAAAGGTCTACACCCATGCGCAGAGCTACGAACCCAGGGCCAAGTTCGCCACCTACATCTACCGCATCGCGCGGAACTGCTGGATCGACCACCTGCGCCGCGGCAAGCACCGCCGCAAGGACCTGTCGCTCGACGCCGAGACGGACGACGAGTTCAGCCTCTACGACTCGGTCACCGTGCAGGCGGACTCGCCGATCGACGTCGCCCGGAAGCACGAGTTCGTCGAGCACCTCATCGAGGCGATCGACTCGCTGCCGGAGCAGCAGAAGTCGTGCTTCATCCTCTCGGAGATCCGCAACATGAACTACTCCGAGGTGGCAGAGACGCTGGAGATACCCGTCGGGACCGTGAAGTCCCGGATGCACAACGCCCTCAAGAAGCTGAGGAACATGCTGGTGAGGACGGAGAAGCTGGGCGAAGAGATCCTCGAGAGCCAGGGAGGCGGCACAGAAGATGAGTAGCATTCCCGAAGCATGCAGCCACGTCGAGCCGGAGCTCGTGGCCTATATCAACGGCGAACTGAGCGCCGCCGCGCAGGCGGAGGTGGACGCCCACCTCGCCGGGTGCGACGAGTGCCGGCGCGCCCTGGACGAGTTCCGCGAGACCTACCGCCTCGCGAGGACGATCCCGATGCTCGAGCCCTCCGCCGCGTTCCGCGCCGGTCTCGAGCGCAAGATCGCCGAGCGCGTCGCCCGTAACGAGACCAGCCGGGGCACCTCCGGCCGGATATCGAAGCGCCTCGCGGCCCTCGAGGCGGCGCGGGCGTCGGGCGCGGGGGGCAGCGGCTGGGCAGTCTACGTCTCGGTCTCGATGGCCGCGGTCTGCGCGTTTCTGTTCGTGACGCAGTTCATCATCTTCGACCGCTCGCCCCGGCGGGAGGTCTACGTCCAGGGCTCGCAGGCGCGGCGCCTGCTGGCCGATCTCAAGCACCGGCGCGAGTGCTCCCGCCGCTACGAGACGCGCCTGGTCGGCGGCACGCTCGACTTCTCGCCGGCGCTCGAGGGCGGCACGGTGCGCCTCGTCGGCTACTACGAGACGGCCGCCCCCGACGAGCGCTGCGTCCTCGCCTACGACATCATCCAGTGGGAGGACCTGGCCTTCCGCGCCGAGCGCGCCGAGGGCGACGAGCGCGAGCGCCTGCAGGGGCTCATCGACAAGGCCACGATGGCCGAGGTGGTCGAGGGCACGCTCGAGATTCCCGAGGGGATCGTCGCGGACGGCCTCCTCCACCGGAAGGAGCTGACGGTGCTGCCGTTGCGCAAGAGGACCGAGATCTGGGCGACGACGATCCTCCGGGAGTACCTCAGCCGCGACTTCATCTTCAAGATAAAGATCGAGCGCGAGGCGATGGAGATAAGGCTGTTCAGGCCCGGGATAAGAACCAGCTAGCCGGGGGTGGCCGGGGGGCCGGGAGGAAAGACGGTAGGCTTCGCTTGCGCACAGAAGACCCGGGCGCCCTTGGGCGTCCGGGTCGCCGTTTTGATCCGGGGCGACGGAGCGGCCTCAGAGCAGCGTCACGCCGCGGGAGAGGTCGAGCTCCGCCATCGAAGCCTCGTCGTAGTGGCAGTTGAGGACGACGCCCCTGCCGACGGTGGCGCCATGGATGCGGCGCATGTCGTTCATCTGGGGCTGCGACATGTTCACGGCGGTGAGATTGTCGGAGTCGGTCATGGCATCGATGCAGTGGTCGGCCCTGCCGCAGAAATGGATCGCCCCGCCGCCGAACTCCGCGAGGATGCGCTCGTCGTACGGCTTCACGAACTCGGCGTACATCTCCGGAGAGAGGTTCACGATCGAATCGTCGCGCAGCATCACGTGGCCCTTGAAAAGGCTCCCCCAGTGGGCGAAGTAGACGTCGTCACGCTCGGGGACGATCTCGAACCACCTGGTGAGGTACTTGATATATGTTTCGGTCACGAGTTCGGTGAACGCCCTGATCTTCCCGGCATCGGCGTAGAAGGCGATATACATCTCCGACCCCCAAAGGAGCTCGACGATGTCGATGGGCCCCTGCAGGTCGGGGTGGTAGATCCAGACCGCCTCCGATATCTTCGGATAGGGCGCCATCTTCTCCTTGTAGTATTCCGCCGTCTCGAAGGCCCTGCCGCCGAATCCGGTGTCGAGCGCCGGCACGCCGGCGTCGAGGAGCTTCCCGATGGGGTCGTCTCCCTCGAGGGGTTTGTTGGTGGGGAGCGTGTCGAGCTCGTCCTCCATCCAGAAGACGTCCGCGCCGAAGAGGCTGCAGAGGATCCCCGTCCCGTAGTTGCTGCGGATGTTGGGGACCGTATAGGTGCGTCCGCAGGCCTGGGAGTAGACGGCGCCGAGCTGCTGCAGCAGCATCTTCTCGTGGTCCGCGATCGCCTCGTTGACGGAGACCTCCGGCCATTCCCCGCGCTCGACGGGTGCGACATCCGGCGCGCGGCCGTAGCTCTCGAAACGCCCGCCGGGCGACTCCTCGAACTCGAGCGCCCTCTTCCAGTCGGCGAGCTTGCGGCGCTCCCAGTCGAGGTCGATCGCCTCCTCGAGCTTCTCGAGATATCTGTCTGCGCCGCCGTTGCTGGACATGGTCACCCCCGGGCAGGATTCTCGCACGGGGCGATTCTAATCGCGCGGCGCGGCGTCGGCAAGCGGCCAAGCGAAGACAGACCGGGAGGCGGAGGGGGACGCGGCGGCGGCGGGTCCACGGCATCGCCGCTCTTCGGCGCGCAGCTTCTCGGCCGTGGCGACGACGGAGCGTTGCCATTTTACCATCGCCGGGGTGGAGATGTAGACCTCGCCGGGCCTCAGGCAGTAGTCGAGGCCCGCCGCGTCGAGCACCTTCTCGAGGGCGACGCCGAGCCTCACGCAGCTGAGCTTCATCGTGACCGGCGTCTTCTCGCGTTCGAGCGCCCCCGCGTCCAGGTGGACCTGCACTCCGTGGCGGAACAGGAGGCCCACGACCCCCTCGCCAAGGGGCGATTCCCTGTAGTACCAGTTCACCCGCCGGCAGAGCTTCTCTTCGAGCTCCTCCCGCCAGTCGGGCTCAATCTTCTTCGAGGGCACCATCACGACCCTGTCGCCCTCGATCTTGAGGTCGCATCCGGCGAGACGGGCGACCCACCAGAACGCGTCTGCCGTCGCCATCTCGCGAACGTGGAGACTCACCGGCGTCGGCGGGGCGCCGACAAGCTTGACCCTCACGCCGGTGAGTGTCCGGAGGTAGTTCACGCCCTCGTCGATCGGGGTGTCGATGAACTCGAAGGATATCTTCTTCCCGAGCGCCCCGGAGAGCGCATCGCTCCGCCCCCGCGTCTTCTCGCGGGCGAGGCGACGCCTGAAGGCGCTCACGCGGCGCTCGGCGGTGATGAAGACCGCCCCGTGGGCGCTGACGCTGTCGAGCTCGGCGAGCTTGAGCACCCAGTCGAGCGCCTCCCAGGCCTTCATCTTCGAGACCTTCAGGTTGATCGGCACCTGGACCTCGAGGCCGCTCGCGCGCGGGTCGAGGATGATGCTCGCCTTGCAGAAGGACGCGATGAACTCCACGCACTCGTTCTGGGGCGTGTCGACGAACTCGAACGATATCTTCTTCGCGAGCGCACCTATGGACGCGCCCCGCAAGCCGTCCTTCGGCGCGGCGGGGGCGGCGGGCGCGGCGGGGGAGGCCGGGGTCGCGTCGGAGGCCCACGCCCCCGCAGATATCAGCATCAGGAGCACCGCGAGCATCGTCCTGGCGACCATCTCAGTTCCTCCGGCTCACCCGCCTCCTGTGATTTAACGACGCCTGCGGCGGAAGGTTCGGGAAAAGATTCCGGCCCCCCGGAGTTTCCACGACCCGTTGACCTGCAGGCCCCCTCCGCTGTAATATCCTCCCGTCGGGCGCCGCCCGGAAAGCATAGGCGCGGGCGGCGCGCATCCCGGTCCGGAGGGTATACCGTGCGCAGATCATCCTTCTTCTCGCTGGCCGCATTCGCGGCACTGCTTCTCGCCCGCCCCGCCGCCGCCTCGAGCGGCGACCCGCAGGTGAAAACCGACCACCCGTGGTATCCCGGGGAGCTCTCGTGCTCGACCTTCGAGCGCCTCTTCAAGACGCAGGCGGAGCTCTACAAGCGCGTCACCGGCCGGTCCGCAACGACCGACGAGGATAAGGCCCTCGCCTCGTGGTACTGGCGGAACCTGAACTACGCCCACGCCGAGGAGGGCACCGGCGACTACTTCGACAAGGGCTACCCCAAGTACGGCCGCAACCGCGGCTACTGGAGGGGTCTGTTCGCGCACGGCTTCGCCCTCTGCGGCACGACCCACGCCCAGTGGTGCGCCGAGATGGACGAGCTCCTCGGCCACTGCCGCGGCCGCGTCGTCGGGGTGAAGGGGCACAACAGCTTCGAGGTCTATCTCACCGGCGGCGCGTACGGCGCCGGCAGGTGGGCCCTCCTCGACCACGACATCTCGACGGTCATCTTCGACCACGGGGGCACGCGACTCGTCTCCATCAAGGAGATATCACAGGACCTCAATAACTACGCCAACCCGAACTACAAACCCGGGCGCCAGCGCGGCTGGCGCGTCGGCGGCCTCTACGACGGCGACCCGAAGGCCTACGCCACGGTCAGGTCGGCCGAGTACCTGGCCGGCTACGCCGACCCCCCGCCGATGCTGCACCTGCGCGCCGGAGAGTCGGTCAGGCGCTACCTGAAGCCGGGGCTGGACGACGGCAAGACCTTCGTCTTCTGGGGCAGGAACTACAAGGTGAACGGCATCGGCGGCCTATCGCGCCACCGCACGTGGGTCAACCAGCCGGAGAAGATGTACGGCGCGAAGAAGAACGCCGGCTACAAGCCCGGCCGCGCCAGGCACGGCAACGCCGTTTTCAAGTATGAACCGGACTTCGCCGGAGGCTCGTACAAAGAGGGCGTCGCCGACGAGGGCGACGGGCACGTGACCTTCGAGTTCTCGTCGCCCTACGTCATCGCCTGCACGCCGCCGAACGACAAGCCCTGGGGGGTCTACGAGGCCGGCGCGAAGAACGGCCTGGTGCTGACAGGGAAGATGAAGTGCGGCGTGAAGGTCTCGACCGACTGCGGCAAGACCTGGGTCGACGCCGGAACGGCCTCAGACGGCATGGACCTCACCGACCACGTGAAGGGGCACGGGCGCTACCTGCTGCGACTCGGGGCGCCTGCGAAGGAGCTCTCCGCGAGCGGCCTCGTCATCCGCACCGTCTGCCAATGCAACCAGGCGATGATACCGCGCCTGCGCGAGGGCCCGAACAAAGTCACCTTCCTCGCATCGGGGAGCGCGCTAGCCGGCACCGGCCCCAACAAGGACCAGGGCACGGCCCACGTCGTCGAGGGCGCCGTCGGCTCGAAGAAGGTGACGCTCGAGGTGAAGACCCCCCGCGGCGAGAAGGCGGTCCGCCTCTACGCCGCGGCGCACATCGCCTCCGGCAACCCGCCGCGGCCCGAGTTCAAGTGCCAGATCGACTGCTCCACCGACGGCGGCAAGACGTGGAAGGCCGTCGCCAGGGACTGGCAGATCACGCGCCGCGCCTACGAGCCGGGCGACTTCTGGAGCCAGAGCTACTGCTGGGGCGACACCGCACTGAAAGACGCCGACGGCCCGGTGCGCGTGAGGTTCGCCAACGACGGCGGCAAGACCTACATGCGCGTCGAGGCCTATCTCGTCTACAAGCTCGAGCGGCAGGGCTCCACGGAGGTCACGTTCGCGTGGAAGGAGGAGGGCGCCGCTGAACCGAAGAAGGCGTCGCGGACCTACCCCGGACGCGCCGGCCGCCCGGGCCGCGAGGACACATCCTGGACGATCGAGTGCGGCAAGGGGACCGAGTCCGTATGGGTGGAGTACTCGGCGAAGTAGACGCCCGGCCGCTCACCTGCGCGAGACGCCGGCCCCCTGGGAGGCTCCGTCAGCGTCCAGATGCGCGGCAGCGGCCGGGCCCATCCTGATCCTCGCGGGGCTCGCGATGAAGACGGCCCCGTTCCTGAACGTGTAATCCGCCCCCGCGAGGCGCGTCATCCACGTGAGCGCGTCGGCCGCGCTCATGTCGGCGGCCTTCAAGCTGAGCCTCACGCCTCCCGAGCTCGTGACGCCCCGCCTCTCCAGCGCCGGATCGAAGACGAAGTTGACGTTGGTCAGCGTCCGGAGGAAGGCGACGGCCTCGCCGAAAGGAGTCTCATCGAATTCGAAGCTCACGCGCCGGTCGAGCCGGCAGCGGATCTCGCGCCGCCAGCGTTCCCGGCCGAAGCGCTCCTGGCGGATCTCGCCGATCCGGGCCGGCGTCGAGACGAGCACCCGCCCGCCGTGCATCGTGTAGCCGTAGCCTACCCGCGCCGCCACCTCGTCGAGGGCCAACGCGGCGCTCTTCTGGTCGACGCTGTGCGTGATCTCGTCCAGCCAGTCGGCCTCCTCCGAGGCCTTCGCCCCGGGGTCGAGGACGATCGGGAGCCCGCTCTCGCGGGCGAGGAGCTCGATCACCCGCGGGAAGGGCGTACCGCGGACGTCGAAGGAAACGATCTTCTCGTCGAGCGCGCGCCTCAGGCGCGCCGCCCACTCGGGCTCGCGCACAGCCGCGCCGGCCCCCCCCGCCCCGCCGGCGCCGCGCCCGCAGAGCGCCGCGGCCGCCACGGGAGTCGTGACGAAGACCGCGCCGTCGAGCGCCACCCACTCAAGGCCGCGCGCTCGCAGTATCCGATCCAGTAGTTCCCGGCCGCTCTCGCCCTCGCCGCCCCCGGCGCCCACCGGAACGAGGACTCCCTCCGCCCGGACGCCCGGGTCGGCAATGATGTTGAGCCGGGCCGCTCGGCCGAGGCGCTCCAGCGCGGCGGCGAGGGTCATGCGCTCGGGGCCGAAGGTGACGGGCTTCGCCAGGCGCCTGCGGACCGCCACGCCCCAATCGGGCTCCGGGGGAGGCCCGCGCCAGCGCTTGCCGATCCGCTCGGGGGTGGAGACGAGAACGCCGCCGCCGGCGAGCCTGTAGTCCAGGCCGGCGAGCTCGACGGCCCAGGCCAGGGCCGTTTCGGCGGAGATGTCCGAGAGGCGGAGCGATATCTTCGCACCGGCCCGGTTCGCCGGGATCTGCGGGTCAAGCTTTACCTCCACCCGCGTCACCCTCGCGAAGAGCTCGAGGGCCTCATCGATGGTGGTATCGGCGAAATCGAAGCTCACGCGCCTGTCCAGGCGCCGGCGGGTCCTGTCCCGCCAGGAGAGCTCCCTCCGCCCCGGGCTAGGGGCGCCGCCCTCGGCCCCGCCCGCGAATATCCCCGCCGCCAGAACGGCCGCCGCCAGAAAGCGCGCCATGGCACGTCCCCCCACGGCAAGCTGCCCGGTCCTCCTCCCTACAAGGGACGCTCGGGCGTCCCATCCCTTTGAAGATTGCCGATCCGCCAGGGAGCCCCGGCCGTAAGGACTCAGGCGGAAGAGAGCGCTCGCGCGAGGGGAGGGGGAGCGGGGCCGTGGGCCCGGGGCCGAAATTTGCTTCAAGCTCCCGCGGCGCGGCGCCGAAATCAAATAGAGGTGTTGCATCCGGGCCCCCCGCGTGTTATCCTCGCGGGGCGGATGGGGGTATGTCACGGGCCGCAGCCGCGCCCGGCACGGCATAAGGAGACCGGACATGAGAAGGATCGCATACGCGCTGGCCCTGGTGGCAGCGGTGCTGATAGCGGGCTGCGTGCCGGAGGAGCCGGCGACTCTCGGCGCCGCCGAGAAGCCAGGCACGCCGGACGAGTGGCCGTCGGTCTCGAAGGGAACGCGGACGCCCCTGCTCCGGCGCATCGCGCCCGAGCCGAGGATGATCGAGCCGCGCGAGGAGATCGAGATCATCGAGGAGGCGCCGCCCCCCGTAGAGGTGGTGACGCCCGCGCCCGCGCCCGCGCCCGCGCCCGCGGCGCAGTCGCTCGACCAGGCGCTGAAGGGGCTCACCGAGGTCTACATAGTCCAGAAGGGCGACATGCTCTCGAAGGTCGCCAAGCGGTACCAGGTCACCGCCAACCTGCTCCAGCGCATCAACAACCTGCCCAACGAGAACGTCATACACATCGGGCAGCGGCTGAAGGTGGTGCGGGGCCCGTTCAGCATCGGCGTCGACACGAAGAACCTGAGGCTCAACGTCTACCTCGGGCAGAAGCACGTCAGGGCCTACCCCGTGGGGCTCGGAACCGAGGACACCGCCTGCCCGATGGGCCGGCTGCGCATCCTCGACAAGGTCACCAACCCGCGCTGGGACTACGGCGGCATGCACGCCGCCCCGGGCGACCCGAACAACCCCGTCGGCACCAGGTGGATCAAGATCGCCCCCAGCTTCGGCATCCACGGGACCAACGACCCCGCATCCATCACCGAGAGGTCCTCGGCCGGCTGCATCCGGATGCACAACCGCGACGTCGAGGAGGTTTTCGACATGGTGCGGGTGGGCGCTCAGGTCACCGTACGGTAGTAGCGCGGGAAATCTCTATCTGGTAGAATCCGCCCCGGTCGCGCGAGACGCGCGGCCGGGGCTTCTCCTTGGGAGCCCCGGGCGCGCCGCGCGGGGGCAGTGGGCGGATCCGTCGCGCAGGAGCTCAGGGGAGGGGAATGCCGTGGAGCCTCTGAAAATAGCCGTAATCGGCACGAAGGGGATGGGGCGCGGGCACATCAAGGCCATCAAGGACGTGGCCGAGACCGAGCTCGTCGCCGTCTGCGACGTCGTCAAGTCCGAGGCGGAGGCCGCCGGCAAGGAGTTCGGCGTGCCGCACTTCACCGCCGTGGCCGACCTCCTCGCCTCGGGCAGGGCCGAGGCCGTCACCATCTGCACCCCGCACTGGCACCATCCGCCCATCGCCGTCCAGTGCGCCGAGGCCGGCGTGCACGTCCTCACCGAGAAGCCGATGTCGGTCACCGTCGGCGGCGCCGACGAGATGATCGCCGCGTGCCACGAGCACGACGTGGTCCTCTCGGTCGTCTACCAGCAGCGCTTCGCGCCGATTCGCGTGAAGGCCCGCGGCATCATCGAGTCGGGAGCCCTGGGCAAGATCAACCGCGCCGAACTCATCTACACCTGCTGCCGGACCAACTTCTACTACAGCTCGGGCGACTGGCGCGCCACGTGGGCCGGCGAGGGCGGCGGCGTACTCCTCAACCAGGCCCCGCACCTGCTCGACCAGTTCTGCTGGCAGGTCGGGATGATGCCCTCGCGCGTGACCGCGAAGATCGAGACGGTGATGCACCCCATCGAGGTCGAGGACCGCGCGAGCGCGCTGCTCGAGTACCAGAACGGGGCCACCGGCTACGTGCACGTCTCGACCGCCGAGACGCCCCCGCTCGCGCGCATCGAGATCGCCGGCGACAAGGGCCGCCTCAGGATGGAGGGGGGCAAGCTGACGGTGCACCTCCTCGAGGAGTCGATGGCCGAGTTCGTCGAGAACTCCGACCAGATGTGGGCCACCCCGCCTGCGAAGGACCTGCAGGAGATCGACCTCTCCACCGGAGGCGACTGGCTCCAGGGCCACGCCGCCCACATGAAGGACCTGGCAGAGGCCGTCAGGACCGGCTCGCGCCCGGCCTGCACCGGCGAGGAGGGCCGCTGGTCGGTCGAGCTCGCCGACGCCATCATCCTGTCGAGCCAGCGCGGCGAGCCGGTGGACCTCCCGCTCGACCGCGACGTCTACGACGGGCTGATGCGGAGCCTCTCGCATGGCCTCGACCCGCGCTCCAAGGGCGTCGACGGCCGCGCCCGCGCCAGGCGAGAGGCCCAGAAGCAGGCCGTCCGCGACGCGGCGCAGAAGGCCATCGACGCCGTCGAGAGCGCGGCCCACACCGCGGGCGGCGCCGTCATGAGCGCGGCCTCCAGGCTCCGCGAGGCGGCCGAGCGCCTCGCCGGCAAAGCGCCGGCGGGTACAGAGAAGGCAGCGCCAAAGAAGGCAGCGCCAAAGAAGGCGGCGAAGAAGAAGGCAGCGAAGAAGAAAGCCTCGCCGAAGAGGGCGGCGAAGAAGCCCGCCAAGAAAGCCAAGAAGAAGACCGCGAAGAAGAAGCCGGCCAAGAAGAAGACCTCGAAGAAGAAGCCCGCCAAGAAGAAGCCGGCCAAGAAGGCCAAAAAGGCGAAGAAGACCGCGAAGAAGAAGCCCGGGAAGAAGGGCTGAGTGTGCCCAAGCGCAAGAAGAAGAAGGCCCGGCGCCCCGGGCATCTCCACGGCTTCGGCGGCGGCCCCGCCCGGAAGCCCTCGGCCGCGAGGCGCAAGGTGAAGGGGGGCCGACAGGGCCTGTAGCCGGCGACCTGTTGGAGCGCCGGGGTCGGGGCCGAGGCAACAGAGCGGGGGCGGGGGGGTCTGCAGGAGGCCAGCCATGGACGGACCTCACCAGGTCAAGCCGGACGAGTACCGCCAGGCCATCGGCCTGGTCAACGAGGCCTTCCGCCTCTCCGAAGGCCTGCCGGGCACCGTGCTCGCCGAGTGCCCCGTCGTCCTCGGGCGCCAGAACATGTCGCGGATGGTGGTCGTCTCGGAGGCCGGCCGCGTCGTCAGCCACGCCGCCTACCAGCCGCAGCACCACCAGACCCCGCGGGGCGATTACGCCCTGGGCGCGGTGAGCTCAGTCGCCACCGACGAGGAGTACCGCGGCCGCGGCTTCGCCTCCTCCATCCTTGAGCGCCTCGACGCGATGATGCGGGCCGAGGACCTCGGCGCCGCCATCCTCTGGCCCTCCGCCCCCGGTTTCTACCGCCGCCTCGGGTACGAGCTCGCCGGGGAGGAGTTCCTCTTCGAGATATCGCCCGACCTCTTCAAGCCGAAGCGCTTCAGGGGCAAGATACGGCCGTTCCGCGAGGACGACCTCCCCGCCATGCACCGCCTGCAGCGCGAGCGGCCCCACAAGGTCGTCCGGGCCGTCGAGGTCTTCGAGGACCTCGCCCACTGCCACAAGACGACGATCTGGGTGGCGGAGCTCGACAGCCCGACGGGCGGCATAGCCGCCTACGCCGCGGTGGGGAAGGGCGAGGATTACCCCGACGCGCTCTCGGACTGGGCGGGCGACGTCCCCGGGATACTCGCCTGCATCGGCGCGGCCGTCCGGGGGCGCGCGGCGCGCCTGAAGGTCTCGCTGCCGGAGGCGGACTCGGCGCTGGCCGGCGAGCTCACCGATCTCGGCATCTCGGTCACGAGCACCCACGCCGGCATGGTGAAGATACTCGACCTCGGCCGTTTGCTGGCGAGCTGCTGCGACAGTATCTCGGGCGCCCAGGAGGGCGAGAAGTTCACGCTCACCGCGGGGGAGGGCGGCGAGTCCTTCGAGACCGACGACCCTGGCGTCGTCGCGCGCCTCGTCTTCGGGCCCGAGCCGGCCTCGGAGCTGATCGGCGCCGCGCCCGACGAGATCATCGCCGCCGCGGCCGCCGAGCTGCCGCTCCCGCTGCACGTGCCCGCGCTCGATCACGTCTAGCCGAAAAGGGACGGCCGCCCGCACTCTTCGTACGGGCGGCCGGGGAGAGATCCCTCACGAAGCGAGCTGGCGAAGCCCGCATCCGGGAGGGTGGGCGCCGGTCCTGTGTGCTTCTGTGCTTCTCGCCTCCAGCCGGGTGCCTATAGCACTTCATCCATAGCCGACTCCCGACCCACGACCCATTTGCCATGGGCCGGGAGAAGGCTGGGGGGCGACATGCTTCGCCGTCCGTTCTCGTTCCGAGTGTACCCGCGGGCGTTCAGTGACCGGGCGGCCCACCCCGTAAGTCCGCTGCCGAGGACCCCCGGAGCGCCATCCCTGCAAGAGGGCCAGCCTGCGGGGCTTGAGTCTCCTCGGGTGGGGCCCCGCGGGGCCGCCAGTCACTTCAGCCTTGGGCCCCCGCCGCGGGCCTTTCCCCTCCCGAGGCGCCGCCTGAGTTCGGCTTCCTCGAGACCCGCACCGGAGTCCCTGGGGTAGTTCACCCTAGAGTTGGGAAGCCCGGCCGATCTCTTTCAGAAAAAATCCGGCGGCAGCGAAAAAAACTGCGGGGCGAACTTCAGGCCTGTTGAGGGGGCGAAGCGCGAAGGCGGCGGCGGTCGGCGATGAGGCTCCAGGCGAGGGCGCCCGCGAGCGCCGCCGTCAGCCAGAACTCCCAGAGCCAGAGGATGCCCCACCACGCCATCGGCCGGCGCTGGTACCACATCTCGGTGCGGCCGTCCTGCAGCCACACAAGGACCTGATCATCACGCGGGGAGAACGACGCGCTCTCGATCGGCCCGTCCCCCAGCGGGTAATCCCAGCTCGACCCGTCACGCGAAACGAATACCCGATCACCGGACCAGACCAGCATCGCCCCGTCGGCTCGCTCCAGTCGCGGCTCGAGGGTGTATAGGACTTCCCCGGGCTCCAGGTCCGATCCCGTCGCAGCATCGAAGTGGAAGTCGTCAAGCCCCTGGACGGCGTAGGCCCGGACCCGCTTGCCGTCGGCGCTGAACCCATTCGCTCTGAACTCCGGGCTGAAGGCATACGCTCTCTGCCACGGCCCGGATCTGAAGCAGAGCCCCGTCGCGCCCGTCGCCAGCAGGATCAGCAGAGACAGCGAGCGCAGGCTGAACCGGAGCCTCCCCCTGATGATGAGCCAGAGGAGTCCCGAGCCGAGGAGTATCCCCGGGACGACGACGCTGAGCGTCAGGCGCATGACCGTCATGGGAAGGTCGAGGGCGCCGGAGTCGGCGGTCGGCCTGCGCGCGGCGAGGCCGAGGTAGATCACCGACACCCAGACGGCGGCCATCGCCGTCACCCAGGTCGCGACGAACCACCGGCTGCCGACGGGGCCTGAGCAGGACGACGCGGGGGGCTCCCGGGTCACTTCAACTGATCCTTGATCACCTTCCCCGTGGCGTTGCGCGGGAGATCCTCCCTGAACTCGTAGATGTGGGGGACCTGGTAGCTCGAGAGCTTCTGGACGCAGTGGCGCTTGACCTCCTTCTCCGCAGTCTTCGCGTCGGGGCGGTTGCCCTCGTCGTCCGGCCGGAGCACTATGACCGCCTTTATGAGCTCGCCCAGCGCCTTGCGTATCCCCGTCGCGGGGATGCCGACGGCCGCGGCCTCCAGCACCATCGGGTGGTCGAGGAGGACCAGCTCCACCTCGTGGCAGTAGACGTTCTCCCCCGCAACGATGATCATGTCCTTCGAGCGGCCCTTGATGTACGTATAACCCTCGGTGTCGACCGAGGCGAGGTCCCCCGTGTGGAAGTAGCCGCCGCGCACCGACTCCGCCATGCGCTCGGGCTCCTTCCAGTAGCCGCGGACGACGTTCTCGACGCGGAAGCAGAGCTCGCCCACCTTGCCCGCCGCCACCTCGACGCCCTCCTCGTCGAGTATCGCCTGGCCGACCTCGGGCAGCGGCAGCCCGATGGAGTCGGGCTTGAGCAGCGCCATGTGGCTCGGCAGCACGTGGGTGAGGCTGATCGTCTCGGTCAGGCCGAAGAAGTTGTGGAGCACCACGCCCGGGAGGCGCTCGCGCAGCCGGCGTATCGTCTCGGGCGGCATCATCGACCCCGCGTAGGCGATCAGCCGCAGGCACGACATGTCGCGCTTCTCGAGATCGGGCAAGGTCGAGACGAAGTGGAAGAGCGTCGGCACGCCGAAGAAGGTGGTGCAGCGGTGGCGCTCGACGACGTCGACCATTCCGGCCGGCTTCTGGGCCCGCGTCGGCACGATCGTCGAGCCGAGATAGGCCGAGGCCGGCAGCAGCGAGTAGAGCGCCGTCGCGTGGAACATCGGCACCACCAGCAGGTGCACGTCCTCGTGTCGGAGGAAGTTGCCGATGATGGCGTTGCGGATGTTGACGACCAGGTCGTCCTGGTGCATGACGGCGCCCTTGGGGCGGCCGGTCGTGCCCGACGTGTGCATGATGATGGCGAGGTCGTCGTCGGCCCACTCGGCCGTCTCGAAGTCGCTGGAGCCCCCGTCGACGAGCGCCCCCCACGTCGCCGCGCCCTCGGCCTCGAAGCCCAGCGTCACGAGGCGGCAGGCGCCCGGGTCGGCGATGACCTCGGCAGCCTCGTTCCGGAGGGTCGAGTCGACGAAGAGGATCTTCGACTCGGTGCTGTCGACGATGTGCTTGACGAGCCCGGGCCTCACGCGCGTGTTGACCGGCACCACCACCGCCCCCGAAATCACGGCCGCCCAGTAGGCGAGGAAGTACTCCGCGCAGTTCGGCAGCAGCATCGCCACGCGGTCGCCTTTGGTGACGCCGAACTCGTCGGCCATGTGGCGGGCGATGCGCCGCGCGAAGCGGTCGGCGCCGTGGAAGGACATCATGCGGTCAGTGTCGCCGTCGATGATGGCGGGCTTGTTCGGGTAGCGCTTGACAGAGAGCTCCCACATCTCGGCAGTCGTCGAGAGCTCGATTCCCCTGGCCATGTCAGCTTCCTTTCTTCTCCGCCGGCGGCTCCTGGCTCCTGAGGAGCCCCGGCACGACGGCGTAGTGGGCGCTCGTGACGACCTTCTCGACCTCGCGCGCCCCGACGCGCGTCACGCCTTCGAGCCCCTCGGCGTTGTCGGCCGGGGCGCAGCGGCAGAACTCCCAGCGTATCGTCGCCGGCTTCGGGATGACGAAGGGCTTCGCCCGGCCGATGAGCTCCACCGAGCGCTTCGCGCCCTCCTCGACCTTCGCGGCGGCCTCCTCGACGGGAAGGCACTCGGCCTTCATGCGCCCCGAGGCGGTCTTCGTCGCGACGGTCACGACGGGGTCGAAGAAGTCGCGCGCCTCGGCGCAGGCGGCCTCGTCGCCGGTGGCGAAGATCATCGGCACGCCGAACTCGCCCGCGCACGCGGCCCACTGGCCGAGCTCGCCCGTCTCGCGCCCGTCGACGAAGTACCGGTACCAATCGCGCGACGACTGCGTGTGCTCGAGGAAGGCCTTCGGCGTGCCTGATAATGCATGGGCGCCGATGAAGCAGGTCGCGTCCCAGGTCTCGTCGAGCGATCCCCACCATATCTGCTTCGAGTTGTCTTCGAGCTTCACGCGGTCGTCCAGCCCCTCCTCGGTGAGGTTGCCGCCCCCGCCGTGCGAGTCGAGGGCCATCACCTCCGTCGCCCCGGCGGCGAAGAAGCCGCGCGCGGCGGCGTTCACCTCGTCGATCAGCCACCCGCAGGCCTGGCGGCACGAGTCGGAGTCGCGGTCGGAGATGAGCGACCCGTCGCCGAGGCCCATCACGCCCTCGAGATCGGTGTGGATGTAGATGCGCATGGCGTTCCTCCCTCGCGCGCGAGTCTATACTCTCGCCGCGCGGGGCGCAAGGTGGAAGCGGCCCGGCACCGCGCCTTGACCGGCGCCCGGCCATTATGGTACTTTGCCCTGGAGGGAGCCCGGGGCCGCCTTGCCTGCGCCGCCAGAGCCCGACGATTACTGGGACGGCCTGCCGCCGTCGATGCGCCCGCCGGAGTGGGTGCCGCGGCTCCAGCGGCGCGTTCGCTCCGCCCAGCTGGGGTGCATCTGTGCGGCGCTGGGCCTCCTCGGCCCTGCCATCGCCCTAAGGCTGATCCACCGGCGGGCCCCCTTCTGGGCATGGCTCGTCGCCGCCGTCACGCTGCTGCTGGCGCTGGCCGTGCGCATCCTCCCGGAGATGATAATCTTCTTCGGGTGGGACCCCAGAAGCAGGTTCAGCCTCCGGACGCTCGTGCTCATCAACTTCTGGGCCGCCGCCGTGATCGCACTGATAGTGAAGGGCGAAGACATCCGCAGCGGCGCGGCCCGGCTGGGCAGCTTCCTCCTCCTGATGGCCACGACGGTCGCGGTGCTCCTCAGCGGCCTTGCCGACCGGCTCAGAACGGAGCGGCTCATCCGCGAGCGCTGGAAGAAGGACCTGGCCGAAGGCGCCGCTGCGCCCCCTCCCGAAGAAGACGGCCCGGCGTGACCCCCGCCGGCTGCTCCGATATACATGAGTTCCATAACAATCTACATGCCGGCGGCATTGACCGCGCGGCGCCCGGCGTGATATCATCCACTCGACGGCGACCGGCGACCGGGCGCGACCGTGGTGGAGGGGGCCGACCCATGAAACTCGAAGTTCTCTCGCAGCAGGATATCGAGCGGATCGACGCGGCGTCGATGCGCATACTCTCGGAGACGGGCGTCGAGATCGGCCACGACGAAATGAGAGGACGCTTCCGCGAGCGCGGAGCCGAGGTCGACGACGACGCGAAGCGCGTCCGCATCCCGGAGAAGCTCGTGCGCGAGTGGGTGGCCTCGGCCGGCAAGTCGTACACGCTCGTCGGCCGCGATCCGGAGCGCACCGCGCGCTTCGGCCAGGGCGGCAGGAACTACAACGGCATCGCCGGCGAGGCGAGCTGGATAGAGAAGGACGGCACGCGGCGCTACGCCACGCTAGACGACGTCCGCGAGGCGGCGAAGCTCAGCCAGATGCTGCCGGACCTGAACATCGTCGGCGCGATGTCCGACCCGCACGAGGTGCCCGTCGAGTACCGCTGCGTCGAGGTGGCCGCGGAGATCCTCCGCCACACGACCAAGCCCTTCCACCACTGGTTCCACGACCGCACCGCGGCCAAGTTCGTGGTCGAGCTCCTCGCCGCGGTCGCCGGCTCCGAGGCCGCGGCGGCCGAGAGCCCCGTGACGTACCCGTTCCTCGAGCCCATCAGCCCGCTCCGCTTCCCCTTCGACGGCATCGACCTCCTCTTCGAGACGACGCGGCTGCCGCTGCCGGTGGCCATCGGCCCCATGGCGCAGATGGGGATGAGCGCTCCGTGCACGGTCGCGGGCACGATGGCCGTCGAGAACGCCGAGGTGCTCGCGGGCGTATGCGTGGTGCAGCTGGTGCGCGAGGGGACGCCCGTCTGCTACGGCGGGATCTGCCACGCCTTCGACATGCGCACGACGCAGATGATCTTCTCGGGCCCCGAGCAGGCCCTCTTCGGCGCGGGTATGACGCAGATGGGCAAGCACTACGGCCTGCCCGTCTACATCAACGTCGGCCTGACCGACGCCAAGATCCCCGACGCCCAGGCCGGCCTCGAGTGCGGCATCACCCTGGCCTACGGCGCGGCCGCCGGCGCGGACATCTTCGGCCACCTCGGCATCGCGGGGGTCGACCAGGCGACGGACCTAGACATGCTGGTGCTGCAGCACGAGGCGATAGGCTACGTCGAGCGCCTCATGCGCGGCGTGACAGTAAATGACGACAAGCTCGCGGTCGAGCTCGTCGGCGAGCTCGGACCCGGCGGGACGTTCATCGACCAGATGCACACCGTCGAGCACATGCGCGAGGAGCTCTGGCAGCCGCGCATCCTGGATCGCAATTACTGGGACACGTGGGAGAACGCCGGCCGCGCCGACGCGCGTATGCGCGCGCGCGAGTACCGCGAGGAGCTCATGGACGCATACAAGCCCTGCCCGCTGCCTGACGACGTCGAGAAGGAGGTCGCGAAGATCATGGCGGCGGCTAAGAAGCTGGCGGGGTAGGGGTCACTCGCCCCCGTCCATCGAGCGACGCTGCTCGGCGGCGGCGGCGAGGAAGGCGAGCACCTTCTCGCGCTCGGCGCGCTCGACCCAGCCGGCCACATCGTCCAGCCGCGAGGAGAACTCGCGCAGCCGCTTGGCTATCTCGGCGGCGTTCGCCTCGACGATCTCCGTCCAGAGCTCCGCGTCGCCCGCCGCGATGCGCGTGGCGTCGCGGAAGCCCGTGGCGGTAAAATCCGCCTCGCCCTCGCCCACCGACTGAACGAGCGCCGCCGCGACGATGTGCGGCATGTGGCTCGCGCCGGCCAAGCGCTCGTCGTGCTCGACAGGGCCGAGCACCTTCACGCGCATGCCGAGGGCGCTCCAGAACTCAGAGACCTTCGCGAGCGCCGCCTCGTCGGTCGACCCGCCCCTCGTCACTACGCAGACCGAGCCCTCGAGCTCGACCGCCGGGGCGTTCCGGGGCCCGCGCTGCTCCGAGCCCGCCAGCGGATGCGAGCCGACGAAGTGGACGTCGTCGCGAGCGGCGAGCACGCGCTCGCAGGCCTCGACGACGCCGGCCTTGGTGGAGCCAACATCGGTGACGACGGCGCCCGGCGCGAGAGCGTCGCGCGCAGCGGCGAGTATATCCTCGAAGAGGGCGACGCCGGTGCCGAGGACGACGAAGTCGGCGCCCGAGGCCGCCTCCGCGGGGTCGAGGGCCCCCGAGTCGACGGCGCCGACCTCGAGCGCCGCGTCCAGCGACTCCTGCCGGCGGAAGCCGCCGACGACCTCGCGGGCCAGGCGCTTCGCGCGCGCGGCGATGCCCACGGCGCCGCCGATCAGCCCGACGCCGAGAATGGATAGCTTCCCGATCTGCATTCGGTAACCCCGGTGGCCGCGGCGGACTATATCCGCCCCAGGCCCCGCCGTCAACAGCTTAAAGGCCTGCACGGAGGGCCTGAGGGGTTTCTGCACAAAGTGCAATTGACAGCTTCCGTCCTCTTGCGGTATGATACGGGCGTCCGGGAGGTGGCAGTGGCCTCGACCCAGAAGGACATCGCCGAGAAGCTGGGGCTCTCGCGGACCACCGTCAGCAAGATACTCAACCGCGACCCCAGGTACTACGCCAGCGACAAGACCCGGAAGAAGGTATTCGCCGCGGCCGAGGCCCTCAGCTACGATTTCACCTCCATCCGGCGCCCCTACAAGAGGGTCGACGACCGCGTCGAGGTGAACGCCCCCTGCGAGATATCCATCTCGCTCGCCGACGGCGAGGTCTTCGACACCGGCGAGGCCGTCGTCATCAACCTCTCCGCCGGCGGGGCCCTCATCGCTTCGATCCGGACGGGACGGATGGTCCTGCCCCTCCAGAGCTTCCGGATCCTCGCGCGGCTCTCGGGCATGCCGGAGCTGAGCGACCTCGTCGGCGAATGCGAGATCGTCCGCATGTCGCACAGGCCCTCGGGGCCCGAGCTCGCCGTCAAGTTCGTCGACGCCACTCACGACGACCGCGGCCGCGTCCGGGCGTTCGTCCGCAAGAGGCTGGGGCTGCCCGCCGACGGGCCGCCGGGGCCCGGCTAACCGAGAGCGCGCATCGCGAAGAAGGCCACCGTCGCCACCGCCACCCCGAGAACCGCAGCCATCAGCACCACCCCCTTCGGGGTGACGGTGATGGGCTGGCCGACGGGCCTCTGGCGGGCCGAGGGCGGCCGGGTGCGGCCCGAGGAGGCAGCCCTCGTCCGCGAGGAGGAGCCGGGCCGCAAGCGGGTGGATGAAGGCTGCCGCTTGGAGGCCCGGGCGGGGCGGGCGGTGCCGGCCGGGCTCCGGCGGCCGCGGGGCTTGATGTCCGTCGAGGACCTGGACCGGCGCTTCGCCGCCGGGATGTTGAAACGCGAGCCCTTCTTCTTCGCCTTCGGCAGGGCGTCGGGGTCGACGCCCTCGGGGACGCAGTGGTAGCAGTAGACCTCTCCGTCGTAGACAACGGCGTCGCCGCGGTCCAGATCGGCGTTCGACAGCCTCGCCGAGCACTTCTCGCAGAAGAATATCTGCATCGGACGCGTCCGCTCCAGAGCACTCCCGGACGGCCCCGCCGGCCGCCCGGCCAATCCTACGCTTCTACACCGCCGACCCGGCCGTGTCAAGACGGAACCGGCGAGCAGCCCCTCGTCATGTAGTAGCGCCGGAGACCGGAAACCCGACATCAGCCGCGCCCGCCGGGCCCGCCGGGCCCGCCGCGTCCGCCGACCAGACCCGGACGAAGTACTTCGCGCCCGGCGGCGGTAGGCCCCCCAGACAGTGACTCACGGGCCGTTCGAGCGGTTTATACCGCATGGAAGGCCCTGAGACGGAGGGGGGGGCGAGAGGGGCAGGGGGGGCGCCGGTGGGGGGGGCTGCGGCGGAGTTCGGGCGGGCTCCCGGGAAAAGAAGGGTGACCAGCGCCCGGCCGTGCTTGTAGGGTAGATGGTGAACGGGGATCGCCCCGGAGAAGGCGCAGCGAACGCCCCGAAGGGGGCACATTCGGAGTGGCGAAGATGAGGAAGCTCTTCCCGGCAGCTCTCTTCCTGGCCGTCTCGGCAGCGCTGGTCCGTGCGGGCGAGGTCGAGCCCGCCCCGGAGCCCGTCAGGCTCGAGCCCGTCCGGCCCAAGATCGCGGTGCGCCCGTCGGCGGGGTCCAAGGCGGCCGCCAAGGACGCGGTGCAGCTCAAGCGCGAGATAGACCGCTGGGTGCGGGTGAAGTACATCGAGGCCCTGCGCGCGGCGCGCGCCGGCAAGTGGAAGCTCTGCGAGGCCATGTGCGCCGACATCCTGCAGATCCAGCCGGAGGACCTGCGGGCCCAGCGGCTGAAGACCACGGCGGAGAAGAGGCAGCTCGAGCACCGCCGCAAGATGCTGGCGCAGGAGGCGAGCCTCCGCGATGACCAGATACTGGACCTGCTCGACGAGGCGAGCACCTTTCCCGACGACAGGTCGCCGAAGCCACGGCCGAAGCTCCCCCTCCGGGAGGATCGCAAGAAGTCGCCGGCGATGCTCAAGATGGACGAGACGCTCAACCAGCGGATATCGCTGAACCTCATCGACGTCGATCTCGAGTACGTCCTGCACCTGCTCTTCAACATCTCGGGCGTCAACATCATCGCCGACCAGGACGTGCTGCAGGACAAGCGCCTGACGCTGCAGGTTAACGACATGCCGCTGAGGGAGCTCCTCAAGTTCATCGCCAAGAGCCACGACGACCTGGACTACACCATCGGCGAGACGGCGGTGTGGATCACCTCCGCCGACGCGCCCATGCTCGAGGCGAGGAGCTACCCCCTCACGAGGGGGCTCGTCAGCAAGCTCAAGTTCGGCGCGGGCCGCCGGCGCACCTCCTCCGGGGGCGGCGCGAGCAGCCGCAGCGGGATTCAGGGCCTGGTGCGGCAGGCCACCCAGGGGCAGCAGGGACAGCAGGGGCAGCAGCAGGGGGCCAACGAGTCCTACCTCGAGGACGCGATCATCTGGATGGAGGGCTGGACCGACGACTGGCCCGCCGGCTCGCAGTGGATGCTCGACCGCAAGACCCTGACGCTCTTCGTGCTTACCTCGCCCGACATGCACGAGAAGATCGAGAAGATGCTCGACGTCATGGACGTCCCGCCGATCCAGGTGCTCATCAAGGCGCGCTTCATCGAGGTGGTCGTCGACGACGAGCACGCCTTCGGCGTCGACTTCCCCGAGCTCGAGACCAAGCACGGCGACGTGGCCGTCGACGCCGGCAGCGGCACCAACCTCGGCGTCGCGCCGGGCGAGGGCGGCAACATTCTCTTCACCGGGCGGCACACCGATCCGAGGTTCCAGATGGTGATGAGGATGTTCGAGAAGAACGAGCGCTCGAAGCTCCTCTCGGCGCCGCAGATCCTCGCGCTCAACAACCAGGTCGCGACGATCGACGTCTCAACGAACTTCCAGTACGTCAGCCAGTACCGTGCGGTGCAGGACGTCACGACCGGGACGAGCACCTCCTCGACGAGCACCACGGCCTTCATCCCCGACCAGTGGCAGACCGAGAATGTGGGCTTCCTGCTCGAGGTCATGCCCTCGGTGGGCCGCGACATGAAGACGATCATCCTCGACCTGCACCCGGTCGTCGACGAGGTGAAGGGCGGGGCCGACCAGTTCCAGAACACCGAGATCATCACCGAGGCCGGCGCCTCGACGGGCACGCAGTCGGTGCCCAGGCCCGTCATCGATTCGCGCGAGCTCAAGACCAAGCTCGTCATCAACGACGGAGACTACGTCATCATCGGCGGGCTGATGAGGAACACGACGACCAAAACCGTGCGGAGGGTGCCCTTCTTCGGCTACATCCCGCTGATCGGGCTGCTCTTCCGCTCGACCACCGACACGGTCGTGAAGTCGAACCTGATCATCGTCGTCCAGGCGAAGATCGTGACGCCCGAGGGCAGGAACTACACCGATTCGGTGGCCGACAGGCTCCGCGAGGCCTCCGGGATGGGCCGCCCGGGCGCCGACGAGGTCGTGCCGCTCGAGATCGGGGAGATCCCCCGGATCTCGACGCCCAGGCAGGTCCGGCGGTGGCACACGGAGTACACCGACGAGGTCGCCGACCTCTACGAGACCAAGCGGAAGAAGGAGGGCCGCTGACGCCGCGCGCGGCGAGCGGCCGGAACGAGATGAGAGGCAGAACCGTAACGGCGGTGGACATCGGCTCGGACGCCATAAAGGTGGTCCGGCTGAGGAAGCGGGGCGAGCAGGTCGAGCTGCTTGCGGCCGGGTGGCTGCCGCTCTCCGAGGTCGGCCGGCTGGAGTCGTCCGACGAGAAATCTCGCCTCGTCGCCTCGCGCCTCAAGGAGCTGGTGCGCTCCGAGCGCGCGGCCTCCGCCGACTGCGTCGTCGGCATCTCGGGCCGCTCGACTATGATGCGCTACGTCCAGGTGCCGCCCGCCCCCCCGTGGAAGCTCGACATGCTCATGAAGTACGAGGCGGCCGAGCAGACCCCGGGCGGCGAGGAGTGCGCCTACGACTACCAGATACTGAACATCATCGAGTTCGCCGGGCAGCTCGTCGTGGCGATGGCGATCGCACAGGAGTCGGCCCTGGAGGAGCACATCCGCCTCGGACACGCAGCCGGCGCGGCCGACGTCGACGTCGAGATCTCATCGATCGGGCTCATGGCCGCCTACAGGTACGGCCAGGGCGCCACCGAGGGCGAGACGTCGATGGTCGTCGACCTCGGCGCCGAGGAAGTGAAGCTCGTCATCCAGCGCTCGGGCGAGATCTACTTCGCCCGCAGCATGCCCGGCGGCTCGCGGCGGTTCATATCGGCGATCGAGACCGCCCTCGGGGTGCCCTTCAACGAGGCGGAGCGCCTCTTCCAGGAGGGGGCTACTATCGAGGTCGATGACGCCTCGGAGATGCCCGAGCGCGAGCGCAAGGTCCGGGACGCCTGCCTGCACGAGGCGAACCAGCTCGCCAACTCCCTGCAGTCGTCGGTGATGTTCTGCCGCGCCCAGACGAAGCTGCGCAACCTCAGGCTCGACCGCGTGCACATCACCGGCGGCGGCTCGAAGCTCCCCGGCCTCGCCGGCTACCTCTCGAAGAGGATGAACCTGCCCGTCGAGGAGCTGGCGCCCTTCAGGAACGTCTCGCTCGCGAGGGTCCGGCAGGACAAGCTCGCCGAGATCGACTCCGACCGCCAGCGCTTCTCGACGGCGGTAGGCCTCGGCCTGTCGCGGCTTCACGAGAAGGCCTTCACCTACAAGCTCATGCCCGACCGCCTCAAGCGCCGCAACCGGTTCCTCTCGCGCGGCATCTACGTCTGGTACGCGGCAGCGGTCTTCCTGGTGGCTCTGGGCCTTATGGTCTATACGCCGATCCGCAACCACACGGCCCTGGCCGAGCAGCTCCAGCAGGAGCAGTCGGTCATCGAGGCCGATGGGCTCAGGCGGGCGGAGTTCAACAACATCCTCGAGGATCACAAGCGCCTCAAGACCGAGGTGAGCTCGCTCATGCAGCGCGCCTACAGCGGGCAGGACCTGCTCCGGTGCCTCTCGCAGCTGAAGAAGGTCACCCCGGACAGTACCGTGCTGCTCACGGCGGTCACCACCATCACCCCCGAGAGCCTCAGGCAGAGGCGGGGGCGCACGGCCAGGGCCGAGGAGGAGACCTTCCAGAAGTACCGCAGCCTCTACATCCTCGGCTGCGCCAGGAGCAAGGTCTCGCACAAGGACTCCATCGACATCGTGCAGGCCTACGCCGACAGGCTGAACGAGATCGACCAGCTCTTCGACGGCGTCGAGGTCATCGAGCTGGAGTTCCAGGAGAACAAGGAGGGCGACCACTGGCTCAAGCCCTTCACTCTCGAGGCCCTCATCAGGGAGGGCGCGATGTGAGGTTCTGGGAGGAGAACAGGCGCCTCGTTCAGGGCATCGTGGCCGCGGTGATACTGCTGGCCATCGCCAGGCTCATTGTCATCAGGCGCTACGAGGGGAAGATCGAGAAGGTCCGGACCGACCGCGTCGATCTCAAGGAGGCGCTCGCCGCGCGCGCTGACGGCGCCCAGCCGGCCTCCCTCGCCATCCGCAGCTACCGCGAGGCCAACAGGAAGCTCGCCGAGGACAAGGCCGAGCTCAAGGGCAAGCTCGGCATCCAGTTCCCCGACTGGGCCGACAAGATGCCCGACGGGGCGAGCCCCGCCGTCTACTTCCGCCAGCAGGCGGCCAAGTGGCGCGAGATCCTGAGCACCGAGTGCGTCGGGCGGGTGAACCTGGACGACCCCGACCTCGGCTTCGACCCGGGCAGGCAGCTCGACAAGAAGAGCGCCCAGGAGGACCTCCGGCGCCTCGCCGTCGTCGTGCGGCTCGTGAGGCTCCTCCGGGATGCCAAGGTCCACACCATCAGGAGCATCCAGCACGACGCCCCGGTCCTGACAGGCGCCTGGTTCCGCGAGAAGAACCCCAACTACAGGCCGGACGCGAGGGTCGCCGCCTTCAGGAACAAGCTCATCATCAGGAAGTACCCGGAGTTCATCCGCGAGTACCCGACGCGGATAGAGCTCATCACCGAGCTCGACCCGCTGATGAAGTTCCTCCACTCGGTGAGGCAGAAGGACCAGTTCCTGGTGATCCGCTCGCTCGAGGCACAGTCGGCCGCAGGCGAGGAGGACTCCGACGAGAACGTCCTGCCGGCGGGGATGCTCAGGGTCCACATCGCTGCCGCCGGCATGAGCTTCCTCGCCGGCGATGAGGTGGCGGAGATCGAGAGGGAGGCGGCGAAGAGCGCGGCCCCGAAACCAAAGGCCGGGAAGCCGGTCAAAAAGCGTGAGGGCCCGATCGAGCCGCTGGGGGTCTGACGGGCCCCGTTGGGGAGAGACGCCGACATGAACGGCGATAACGAGAGCTGGCTGAACAGAGAGAAGTTCGTCTTCGTGGTGGCCTCGGTGCTGCTTGTCTGGACGAGCGTGGCCCTGGTCCGGAGCGAGCTCCGCAAGCAGGAGATCGGCCCTCAGTTCGTGCAGGAGGACCCGCCGCCCAAGCCCACCCCGGTTGACGAGCTCGACAACAAGCAGCCCCTCTCCTCCTACCTGATAGGCGCGCGCGGCAACCCCTTCGCCTTCAGGGAAAGCTTCTACGTCGTCGGGGGAATCGAGCGGCCCCTGGAGGTCGAGATCAGGCCGAGGCCCGCCGTCAGCAGGCCCGTCCGCAGGCCTCGCCAGCCCTCGAGGCCGACGACGCCGAAGGTCAACCCGGGCAAGCCGCCCGTCCGCCCGAAGCCGACGACCCCTCCGACGCCGACGGCCACGCCCGAGGCGAAGCCGCCGAGGAAGGCCTACGAGCTTCCCGTCAACTTCGTCGGCGTCTTCATCAAGGAGGACGAGCGCTACGCGCTGCTGAAGGACAAGCAGACCGACACGTACCTGCGCCTCGTCGAGGGCGAGGAGTACCCCGACCTCAAGATCAAGGTCGTCAGGGTCACCAAGAGCTCGGTCATCCTCGAGAACGAGGAGGGCAAGCGCTTCATGCTGAGAGACCTGCTCAGGCAGATTCTCGCCGAGCGGCTGCAGACGCAGCAGGACAACTGAGGCGGCGCCCCCGGGGCCGGGGGGCGGGGGGCGGGGACCCGTGTACCCCCTTGACAAGAAGCGGACCCTCCTCGCCGCTTCCTCCTGAACCCCCTCCTGAGGGGAATCGAGGCTAGGGCCTTGAAAGATTAGCTCCCGAGGATACCATAGTGACCGGACGGGCCCGCCCCATCGCCGGTGCGGGCCGTACGGGATGACATGGGCTACCTGAGGCTGCTCAACCTGCCGCTCCTCTTCACGGCGCTCGGCGACGTGGTGGCGGGATACGTCGTGGTGACGGCGCTGCCGGGGGTGGTCCCGTCGCCGGGGGTGATGATACTGCTGCTCATCGCCTCGGGGGGCCTGTTCGGCGCGGGGGCGGTGAGCCGGGGCTGCTTCGAGTTCGAGAACGAGGAGTCCCTGGCGCCCGAGGGCCCGCTCCATAGGGGCGAGGCGACGCTGAAGGGCGCGTTCATACTGGCGACGGCATTCTCCGTCCTCGGCGTGCTCGCGGCGATGCTGGTGGGGAAGGCGACGGTCTACCTCGCGTGGGCGCTTCTGTTCACCCACTGGCTGCACGGGGGGTACCTGCGCGAGTTCGACGTGACGGGCTCGGTGGCGGTCGGCGCGACGAGGCTGCTCAACATGATGATGGGGATGAGCGCGGGGGACGAGTTCGTCTACTCCGTGAGGGGGCTGCTGCCCTGGGGATCGTCGGAGCTGCTGCTGCCGGTGTCGATACTCCTCGTCTACGCGGTGCTCGTCTCGATCATAGGGCGCCTCAGGACCGAGGGCGGCACCCGCTTCACGCTGCTCGCGGCGTGGGCCGGGATACTCGTGACGCTGCTGGCGGCGGGGGTCTTCTACTGGTCGAAGTCCTTCTTCTCGGTGCTGCTCCTGATGCTCGTCGCCGCGGCGGTGGCCGTGCCCATGCTCGGTGCCGTCTCCCGGCTCTCGCCCCGGTCGATCGGCCGGGTGGTGATGGTGGGGACCCTGTCGGCGGCGCTCCTCGACGCGAGCTTCATCTTCGGCTCGGGGGGCGCCGGCGGCGAGAGGTGGCTGGTGACGCTCCTCGCGGGCGTCTTCACGATGGCGCTGCTGCTGCCCGCGATAGTCGCGTGGAGGATGGCGCCCCGGGAGTCGGTCGACGGCATGGCGTGAGCGTTCGGGCGCCCGGGCCCCCGCCCCCGCCCCCGGCCCCCGGCAAACGGAACCCGACGGAGGGAGATGCCTTGAGCGACGACCGCGCCCCCGCCCCCGCCCCCGCCCCCATTCTCGTCTCCGGCGCAGGCCTGGCGGCGCTGGCGCTGCTGCCGTTCCAGAGGCCCAACCTCTACGCGCTCGTCTACAGCAGGCTGCACCCCGAGGCGACGCCCTACGAGCTGGGGAAACTCCTGCGGATCACGCTCGGCGACCTGGCACTCGCCGCCGCGCTCTCGCTGCTCGTCGTCTGGGTGATCCGGTCGGGGCAGTGGCGGCGGCTCGTGGCGCTGCCAGCGGCGGTGTGGGCGTACCTGGCGGTGATCGTCGTCGCGGGGCTGGCGGCGGGCGCCGTGAAGAGCACGATAAAAGAGCTCGTCCAGTCGGTCGAGCTCTTCGCCGCCGCCTACGTCGTCTTCGCCTGCGTGCTGGGCTCGCGCCGCAAGCGCGCCTCGGCGGCGGTGATACTGCTCGAGGTGACGGCGCTCATGGCGCTCGTCGCGCTCGTGCAGTACCTGGCGGGCGCACCCGGGCATCTGGTCCGGGCGGGCTTCCTGGACAACAACAACCTCGGCGTCTACATGGCGCTCGTGCTGCCCCTGGCCCTCGGGGCCGGCCTCGCCGAGGAGCGGCCGTGGGCGCAGTCGTCACTGCTGGGCATCGCGGCGGCGGGGCTGCTGGTGACGCTATCGGGCGGCCTGCTGATTGCGGCCGTGGCGGGGCTCGTGGCGGCGGCGGCGCTCTGGAGCCGGAAGGCCCTCGCCGCGACTGCCGCGGCGGCGGCGGTGGTCGTGCTGCTGGTGATACCGCAGATGCCCGGCGGCCTGAGGGGCCGCTTCGGCGCGTTGCGTGTCTTCGCGAGCTCCGGCGGCCAGACTGTCGTGACCACGCGCTTCCGCAGGTGGGGCGCGGCGGTGAAGCTCGTGAGAGGCAACCCCTTCCTCGGCAAGGGCCCCGGCCGCTTCACCGCGGCGCTCGCGGAGTACTACGGCTCGGGCCCCGCGGAGAAGCCCGCCGGCAACACCGCGGACCCCGCGGCCTGGAACGTCACCGCCGACGAGCCCGGCAGCTTCGGCATGTACAACGTGACCGCATGCGAGACGGGGCTGCTGGGGCTCGGGATTCTCATGTGGGTCTTCGCCGCCGCGATGGGCGCCGGCGCCCGGGCCCTCGGGACCGTGACGCGCAACGGCGGCCGCGACCGAGGGCTCCTCTGCGGAGCGCTGGGGGGGCTGGTCGGAGTGCTGGTGGCCGGGATATTCGGCTCGCCCCTCGTGGGCGGCATCTGGCCGGTGATGGTCTTCGTGCTGGCCCTCATCGGGGCCATCGCCGCCGACGCCGAGCCCCGCGGGACCGAGCCCCGCGGGACCGAGGCCCGCGGGGCCGAGGCCCGGACGACAGAGGCCGACGGAGGATGACCGCATGAAGCCGCTCACCGGCCGCCAGACGGCCGCCCTCGCGGCGGCGCTGACGGTGCTCATCGAGGGCGTCACCTGCATCCTCCGCTTCGGCTTCCGGCTCGAATCGACAAAGCACACGGCCTCGACCATCGGCCGGCTGACCTTCGGCCTCCGGATACACCACGGTTACGTCGGCCTGCTTGTCGCCGTCGCGGCGCTCGTCGCCATGAAGTGCAGACCCGAGTGGTCGGCCTGGGCGCGCATCGCGCTCGCGGTGGGGATCGCCCTCGTGGCCTCCGACGCGATCCACCACTTCCTCGTCCTCTGGCCCGTGACCGGCTCGCCCCACTTCGACCTGGTCTACCCCAAGTAGGGGGGGGCGCGAAGCGCCCGGGGCTATCATCATGACCTGCCCGCGTTGACGTTGACGTTCGCGCCGGTGAGGGGTAAGATGCTTTGGAGGGAAGGGGTGGCGAGTTGCCCGCAGGGAATCCGTGTATCCG
>Ga0272441_10003161_pt1 | contig 31877 bp, 37 predicted proteins | sample SSMProp6N_FD_193582 | JGI IMG/M metagenome (GOLD analysis project Ga0272441, IMG submission 193582) | Marine sediment archaeal communities from Little Sippewissett salt marsh, Falmouth, MA, United States - SSM-Prop-6N | ecosystem: Environmental > Aquatic > Marine > Wetlands > Sediment ... | reverse complement strand
CTTCCATCACAGTTGACGGGGTTAGCTACACTACATCAGTGTCCTTTGTCTGGGCCTTTTACACGGAACACACTTTCAGCGTTCCTGCACAGCTTGTGCCTGAAGACGGAACAAAACACTCTTTCGTCTCATGGAGCGACGGAAGTACCTTGGTATCCAGAACAATAATTATCTCAGAGTTTGTGTTAACAAGCTACACAGCAAACTATCAGACCCAGTATTATTTGAGTGTCGATTCTGATTATGGTAGCCCAGATGGTGAGGGCTGGTATAACGATGGGAGCACAGCTTCCTTTAACGTTGCGTCTAACGTAGACATCAGTGCGGGAACACAGGGCATCTTCGCGGGTTGGTTTGGGGATTCTAGTTCAACAATCTCTAGCTCTACTTTGGTTATGGATGAGCCCAAGCAGGTTTCTGCTGAATGGCAAACTCGATATTATTTGAGTGTCGATTCTGATTATGGTAGCCCAGCGGGTGAGGGTTGGTATGATTCTGGGAGCACCGCATCGTTTGAAGTTGTGTCTTCTGTGGCTGTAAGTGATGGCGAAAGAGCTGTTTTTGCGGGTTGGTTTGGGGATTCTAGTTCAACAATCTCTAGCTCTACTTTGGTTATGGATGAGCCCAAGCAGGTTTCTGCTGAATGGCAGACCCAGTATTATTTGAGTGTTAGTGTTGACCCCGTAGGAGTCGTGTCCTTGAGCGGTGAAGGATGGTATGACGCAGGGTCTGAGGCTCTGGCGGAAAATGCGCCATCGACGTGCAGTGGTGGCGAAGGAGCACGTTACATTTTTGAGACTTGGAAGGTTGACGATTTAGCAGAAGGCGGTAATCCCGTTTCGGTCTTGATGGATTCTCCCCACTCGGTGATGGCTTGTTACCGGACCCAGTATTACCTCACGGTTGTGTCCCAACATGACCCCGCAGAGGGTGAGGGATGGTATGACAAGGACTCTGAAGCATCCTTCTCTGTGCAGTCCCCACAGGGATTCATCATCCAGAACGTTTTCACCCGGTGGAGCGGCGATTCGACCAGCACCTCCCAATCAGCAACTACCCTGATGGACAGCCCCAAAACTGTAACAGCAAACTGGACAAAAGAGTACCTCCAACTATACATCATAATTGTAGTGGTAGTTGCGGTTTCGGCGGCAATCTCCATTGTGGCAATTAGAAAACTTAAGGCAAGTTGATTACGGACCTAAGCTGTGAATCTTTGTCTGAAAGCAGATGCCAAAGTGTTGAAGTTTTTATTTAACTATCACTACGGGGCATGAGGCGTTATCTGCGACCCTAGAGCTGACACTCCCCAGAGCAGCCACTCTTCCACCTAAGCCTCTGCTTCCCATAACGATAATGTCGAAGTTGCCCCGCTCCGCAACCTCAACAATTTTTTCTGCAGGTTCCCCCTTTTCGAACCTTGTTGAAACTTTAAGCTCAGATCTTCTGTTTTTGGCTTCTCGTTGCGCCTTAGACAGCACGCCCCTAAAAGTTACATCTAATGCTTTAGCGCAATCTGCAATAGCCTCCGATTTGAGCACGTGAATTGAGTGAGACGGCAAAAAGACAGGTGGAACAACCGTGAGTAGCTCAAGCTCCGCTGAAGTTGCCTCTGCCAATTCAAGCGCAAAGTTTAATGCATTATTTGCTGCCTTGGAACCATCCAGTGCAGCCAAAATTTTCTTAAACAAACACTTTCCTCCAAGATGTGAAAATACTAAAGAAGGTAATAAAACTTCTTTGGTCCACTCTGTAGCCTTGCAGAGCTGACCTGCTGCGTTGCCCCATCACAGTTATCATGCTGCCGCCGTTTGCGTCAACATCAGATGTTAAGCATCACTGTAACTTCTTTGAAGTATGCCCGCAATCGGGGTCTATTGGCTTCAGAGTGTTCTTGGTTCAAGAAATCGTTGCAGATGCAACCTAAACGGGGTTTCCTTTCTATGACGCCCAGTTTTTTGCTGCATCTGTCAAAGTTTTCGCAGCTCAAACAGAACTCTCTGTACATTTCGAATCCTATGGCGTTTCTGATTATGGATGCAGCCCATTTTGGGTGCTGCAGAATGTAGTTGTTAATTTCTGTGATGGAAACTCTCGGTTTGCAGTGGAGTTTTTTTAAATCATCCATCCAACTCAAAAAATTGTTCCCCTAATATCTAACCAAACATTAACAGAAAAAGTTTATTGTACCCCAAAGTTTTTGGCTGGGTGCAAAATTCGAGACGCCGATTTCGAATGTTAAATATTCGGGGGATAGACAATATTCTGTAGACCCGCAATGTTGACGATTGACGGCAGCCAGAAGAGCGGCAGCGGAACAATATTACGGTTATCCATCGCCCTAGCAGGCATCCTACGTGAGCCATTGCACATTTATAACATTCGCCATAGCCGCAGACAACCGGGACTCCGCCCCCAGCACCTTGAATCTGTGTTGACGGCGGCGAAGCTCTGCAACGCCGAAACTGAGGGGGCAAAGCTTGGTTCTCGTGAACTGTGGTTCAAGCCAAACGGCATCGTAAACGGCGAGGTGAGGGCTGAGATAGGCACTGCGGGAAGCATATCGATGCTGCTTTTGACGGTTCTGCCCATCTGCGTCTACGCCAAGGGCGACGTCAAAGTTCATGTTGTTGGTGGCGGCACGGACGTTCGCTTCGCTCCTACGATTAATTACATGAAGTATGTGCTTTTGCCTGTGCTTGAGCGGGTTGGCGTGAAGGCTTCTTTAACAGTCAAAAGGTTCGGGTATTATCCTAAGGGCATGGGCGAGGCGGTCTTGCAGGTCAGCGCCGACTCTAAGCTCAGCGCACTTTCCATAGAGGAGTTTGGCGAAATAGAAGATGTCAGAGGCGTTTCAGTATGCACTTTCTTGGAGAAACAGAGGGTTGCAGAGCGGCAAGCTGAAGCGGCTGCAAAAGTTCTTAGAAGCTGCGGTTATGCTGCAGAGATTCGTGTAGTTAATGACCGGTCTAACCATCTTCAGAAAGGTAGTTCCATGGTTTTATGGGCTAAAACAAGCAGTGGCGCCCTAGTTGGAGGAGACGCTATAGGAGAACGGGGAAAGCCCAGCGAGGCTGTGGGCAGAGAAGCGGCTGAAAATCTGTTAAAGGAAACTGAAGCCCACGCAACCGTGGATGTTCACCTCGCGGACATGCTTGTGCCATACGTTGCACTGGCAGACGGCGCCTCAACGTATCTAAGCCGAAAGATAACCGACCACATAGACGCCAATATCTGGTTGACGGAGAAGATTCTGGGCGTAAAGTTTCAAATCAGCAAAGTTGGCGGCGTCTACAGAATCGAGAAAAGCTGATAGTAACTGTTTACAAAAAGTTGGAAGTGTAGAGATGGCTAAGTCTGAAGAATTGAAGAAACAGGGGTGGATTAAGCGGACCACCATTGGAGAGCCAAGATTAACCGAGATAGTTGACGAATACAGAGCATTAGGATTTGAAGTTCACTTGGAACCAGTGAATCTGGATGAGGTGGATGAAGAGTGCAGAAGATGCTACGGAAACGAGGGAGACAAAATCCAAACAGTTTACATTAGAAAAAGGCGTGATTGACTTTTGCTTCTAGCATCGCTTAATGTAGATTGGTTCCTCTAATCCACACTCTTTGCCACAGGACTTTAGGAGCCTAAGATACTCAATTCTGGCTCTGTCTCTTTTTTGTCCCTTCAGACAAAGAATTTCTTTCTCCATCAACTCTATTCGAGATTTTAGGTTCTGTTTTCTATTTTCTTTGGACAATCTAGTTCCCCCGCAGAAAAAGGAGATTAAATCTTAATATACAATATGCATTCAACGTCTAATAAACGTACCGACAATTCAACCCCGCCACTTGCAGAGTCAATCCAACAACAACATTTAACTGGAAAAACAAAATGATTATAAGCCGCTTTTCTTGCTCAGCATTATTGAGGACAATTTCTTGAGTTTATGGAAACTACGGTTTTCCCTGATAGGAACCTTGGCGCTGATTATCGGATTGTCCACTCTTTTCTTCACAGTTATCATGTCTTTAGCCGGCGTCAGCCTCATGCTTTTGCCCTTCATAGTGGTCATCTTCAACATAGTCCAGTGGCTCATAGCCCCATATCTCATAGACGCCATGTATCGTGTGAAGGAAGTCAAGCCCCAAGATGACCCCGCATTGCACAGCATGGTGGAACAGCTCAGCAGGAAGAGCAGAATCAAAACCCCGAAACTCATGAAAGCCCAAATGCCGATACCTAACGCCTTCGCATACGGTTCACCACTCACAGGAAGCAAAGTTGCAGTGACAACCGGGCTTCTGGAAACCCTTGAAACCGAGGAAGTGGAAGCCGTGATAGGGCACGAACTGGGGCACCTGAAACATAGGGACGTCCAAGTTATGATGTTCGTTTCAATCCTGCCAGCAATCTTCTACTTCATCGGCTACTCTATGCTTCTCTCCTCCATGTTCAACCGCAGGGACAGCCGAGACAGCGGAGGAGCCGCCATCATAGGACTCGTAAGCCTTCTTGTCTACTGGTTACTCACCCTTTTCACCCTATACCTGAGTCGAATACGTGAATACTATGCCGACCGCCACAGCGCCTCCATCGTCGAAGATGGACCCCGCAAACTCTCTGAAGGACTGGCGAAGATAGTGAACTACACAAACGTAATGAAACGAAGCCGCCGAAACCAACAGAATACAAGTGGCTCAAACTCGTTTAAAGCTCTCTTCATCTCTGACCCTGACCGCGCAGAGTCAGATTCCGCTGCCTTAAGCCAGCTTGGAGGAGTCGGGGGAGACAGAAAACTTGTCGAAAATTTTCTGCGGAGAAAAGTAACCACTTTCGACAAAATTATGGAAGTCTTTTCCACTCACCCGAACATTGTCAAAAGGCTGAAGGCTCTACAAGAACTCGATTAATTGTCTCTTTCCAACTTCGTAGTTTAGAGTAGATTTTCTGCTATTCTCAATATAAAATAGGGTGTTGTGTCACAAATTAAATAAGTGAAACATGTTAAATGAAGCGATGGTGGCTGGAGTATGGGGTTAACGGTTCTTAGAAAGAAGAGTTATTATGCTTTAGGTCTTGCCCTCGCTATTTTCGGAATTATGCTGTTGCTCATCGTTGTGTGGAGATGGTGGGTAACGGACGTTTTCTCAGACCCAGACATAATCTCAGCGATAAGCTCGAGTTTTGGGAATGAGGATGAACTGTTAGGTTTTGGATTGGGAGTAACGCTCCTTCATTGCACCATTTTAGGCTTTGTGTGCCTTGTAGCCGGTTCCGTAATTCTGGTTCTAAGAAGAGAAAAAGTCACCGTGACCGAGGAAGTAACAACGCTGCTTGAGTGCCCCCTCTGCAAACATAAATGGCAAGAATCCCTGGCAAAAGCGCATCTGGACTCTATCGGCTACCCTAATGTACGAACCCTTTCCAGACACAGATGCCCCAAATGCGCTAAATTCATTCGCCCGAAAATCGTGGAAACAAAAAATTGATTTTCCAAAACTAGAAGCTGTCAAGCATTTTTTTCAGCGATTCCGCTTCTTCTCGAAGCACAGCCACCTCACATTCCAGTGCGGCGGCTTTTCCTTCTGCTTCTTTCCTTAGCGTCTTCACTTCTTCCAGAAGCTTGGTTTTCTCGTTTTCCAGATTTTCGATCTTCTCCCGCAAATCCTTCAAATTCACCATTATTTGAGCCTCCATCAGAAGTCGTTTCCGAATTCATATAATCGTTATTACAGCCGAAAACATAACTCAGAAACAGACATATCCACCAAAGAAAGAGCCCAGAAACCTAGAACATGCACCTCAACCTTAGATACCCTTAAATCGCCTCAACAGCCAAGAACAAAACATTCAGCCAACAGTCAGATGCAAGTTGACTCTGGGAGCCAAAAGGCAATGAGAGAATCAAACAAAATAAACGCAGCTTGTAATGCAGAGAACAAACTGGAGTTCAAGATTCCCTCATGGAACCAAACTTACCGGTCACTCCTAAAACTCGCTGAGAATGTTCGAAAGAGCGGCTTTAAGCCCGACGTAATCGTGGGCGTTTCCAGAGGCGGATGGATTCCAGCCCGAATAATGTCCGATCTGCTTGAAACTCCTAAACTGGCGAATGTAACCGCAGAATTTTATGTGGGAATCGCTGAGACTAAAACTGAGCCAGTAATCACGCAGCCTGTCTCTTTTCCAGTCCGGCGCAGGAAGGTTCTTGTTGTTGATGACTTGGTAGACACTGGCAAGAGCCTCAAACTGGTGAACTCGCATCTGAAGAGTCAAGGCGCATCTGAAGTCAGGATTGCGACAATCTACCGTAAACCGTGGAGCGTCACTGTTCCACATTATTACATAGAAGAAACGTGCTGCTGGATAGTCTTCCCTTGGGAACTGAAGGAAACCATCAGAAAAACTGTTGAAAAGTTCAGAGTAGACGGAAAAAGCTTGGAAGATGCAAAAGAAAAGCTAATCAGTTCCGGACTAAACAAGAAACTTGCGGAACAACTAATCAAAGAAGTTGCCGGGAAAGAACAATGAGTAAAAAGCAAGAAGAACCCGACGAGAACATCAGCATTGTCGGTTTTAGGAACGTGCAGATAGAGGACATCAACGCTTTTTTTGAGCACTTCAGAACAGAAGATGCAGGAGATAATGTTCAGTTCTTTGATGCCGAACACGTGGCAGGTCCCCTGCACCTGTATTTTGCAGCCGTAAACGCGTTGAACTCATTCGAAAAAGGCACAAGCATATCAAACAATCTGGCGGTTGAGGCTCTCCTCTACGCTTCTGCCCAAAGACAGATAAAAAAGGCTGTGAAGATGCTGGGAATCAAACAGGACTCCTCAGAAGTGGCGGTTCTGATAATGACAGAGAACGGACACAGAAAAAATGAGTGCTTACGTCTAGTCACCGAAACAGTTCCCGGCGAACGAGACGACAGCGTACTAGAACTGACAGACAAAAAAACTGTGGACATCAAGAAGTTATTTGGGATTTCTAACCTTGAATTCGAGGCTAAACTGGAAAAAGAAGGACTAGAAAGAGAAGCGTTAACCGACTTGGTGATAGAACGCATGGCACTGCTAGGTACCAAGAGCTAAAGCATCCAGAATATCCTTTAGGCTTATTGGCCCCTCCCTGAGTATTCTCGGCTTTTCTGAAGTCAAATCAGCCACTGTCGACGGCATCCCCTGAGCCGCAGCTCCACCGTCAAGAACAACATCCACCATCTCCTTCAACTCGCCAGAGATTTCCTGAACCCGCCGCGGAGGCTCCTCTCCTGTCCTGTTGGCGCTTGAACCAATCAGCAGACCCCCACACAAGCCAAGCAGCCGAAGCGCCACATCATTATCGGGTATCCTCAAACCCACAGAATCCAAACCAAAAGTAACAACATCCGGAAAATCGGGCTTCTTGGGGAAAACCATTGTAAGCTTTCCAGGCCAAAACTTTGCAGCCAGCCGCCTACCGTTCGGGGAGATGAAAGCTACTTTTCCAGCGTCGGCTATGCTTGCCGCCAACACGGGCAGAGGCTTGTTTCGTTCGCCCTTCACGTCCAGAATTCGCTTCACGGCTTCGACGTTGAATGGGTCGCATCCTAGCCCGTAAACGGTTTCGGTTGGGTAAACAGCCAACCCGCCTCTCTTCACAATCTGAGCGGCAACTAGGATGTTGTTTTTTGTTGCTTTCAGAACTGTCATCTTTCAGCCGAATCGAATATGCTGAAGGTTCTATTAAGGTTCTACCCAAACTAGCTAGTTTTCACTTGCAGGTCTAATAAAAAAAGAGAAAGAGAGCTGTTTGTCTTTTTGGTTTGTTATCTTGCGCGTGAGCTAACTCTCGGTTCAAGTAGTGTCCAGAGCCAATCCACGAATTCTCTGAGGTTTTTGGTTTGTATGTACACGTCTCCGGGACCGTTTATCTCAGTAACCAATCCTTCGCCGCCGAGGATGGTTGATTTCAGTCCACCAAACTTTTTGACTTTGTAGTCGCATGTGTCACTGAAAGCCACTAGGTGGAAGTTGTCGACTATCAATGATTTGTTGGCGTCTAGGGCGTGCTTGTCGATTGCTCCGAAAGTGTTGATGAAAAGTTTGCCTTCTCCCGAAACCTTGATCATGAAGAGTCCCTGACCGAAGAGCCCCTTCGTGAATCCCTGCCATTTTATGTCCAATTCAACGTTTTGAGTGGATGCAATGTATGATGCAGACTGTATGATGTAGCCTTGGTTCGGTTTGACCTCCAGTACTTCGATGTCGCCGACCGGGGCAGAAACGAATGCAACTTCACCTGGACCTTTCTTGGTGCTGTAATCGTTTACAAAGAAGGATTGTCGCCCCAGCAGGGCGAGTCCTATGGTGCCTAAGAGGCTTCTTTCTCGTTTACGTGTCTTTACGTTTATGTTGGGTTCCATGTAGGTCATGGCGCCGGCTTCTGCGGTTACAGTTTCGTTAGGCTCCAACTTGACAACAAGCATCGAATACGAGGGCTTGTACTTAATTTCGTAATCCAATTTAATTCACCGCCTAAATTCTGCTGAACATTTTTCACGTAGCAACTAGGCAACTAAAACTCTGTATTGTCCAGATTTAAAAGTATTCTTAACCATTTGAGTTGGGTAGTAAGAGTTTAAAGTTAATATTCTCCGTCCCTTATCCTACATTAATGGATGTATTGATGAAAGATGGTTCGGATAGCGGTTCTAGACGAGGAACGATGCGAATCCAAACGTTGCGGCAGACCATGCTACCGTTTCTGTCCGCCAGTGAGAAACAAGATTGAAGCAATCGTATTCGAGGGCGACAAGCCTCAAATCACGGAAAGCCTATGCGTAGGCTGCGGCATCTGCGTGAGGAAATGCCCATTCAAAGCCATCTCAATCGTCAACTTGGCGGACGAACTGGAGGAAGACTGCAGCCACAGGTTTGGACAAAATACCTTCAAGCTCTTTCGTTTACCTACACCCTCTCCGGGCGTGGTTCTGGGGCTTCTGGGTCAGAACGGCATCGGAAAAACAACTGCACTTCACGTTCTTTCCGGAGAAATCAAGCCGAATCTGGGAAAATATGATGAGCCTCCAGAGTGGGCGGAGTTGATTCAGCATTTCCGCGGCTCAACGCTTCAAGATTATTTCCAGCGGCTTAGCGAAGGAAACATGAAGGTTGTGCACAAGCCCCAGTATGTAGACCGAATCTCCCGGGTTGTCTCCGGCAATGTAGGCGAGCTTCTGGAAAGAGTGGACGAGAGAAACAAACTGAGCCAACTTAAAGACAAGCTTCAACTTGAGACCATCTGGAACAGGAAACTGAATGTTCTGAGCGGGGGAGAGCTTCAGCGGGTGACCGTCGCCGCATCGATCTGCCGAGAAGCGGACGTTTACCTCTTCGACGAGCCTGCCAGCTACTTGGATGTGAAGCAGCGGCTGCAGGTTGCTAGGGCTATTCGCACACTCAAAGATGACGGCAAAACTGTTATTGTTGCAGAGCATGATTTGGCGATTCTCGATTATCTGTCTGACCAGATCTGCGTTTTTTATGGTGACCCCGGCGTTTACGGGGTGGTCTCCCATGTTCACGGGGTGAGAGTGGGAATAAACATTTACCTTGAAGGCTACATTCCCGACGAGAACGTGCGCTTCAGAAAGGACGCCATAATCTTTCACGTTAAGCCTCCATCCGCCGGATTAACTTTGGGCGAGCCGCTGTTGCAGTGGAGCGAAATCAAGAAGTCCTTCAAGGAGTTCGCGTTTCAGGCGGCGCCGGGGGAGGTGAATCGGGGAGAGGTGGTTGGAATATTTGGACCCAACGGGATTGGAAAAACCACCTTTGTGAAGATACTTGCGGGACTAGAGGAGGCGGATTCTGGGGGGACATCCGCTGAGGAGGGAATGAAAGTAAGCTACAAGCCCCAATACATCTCGCCGCAGTACAGCGGAACCGTTGAGGAACTGCTGAAGGAGACGGCTGAAAAAGAGTTCCATACTAGTCTGTATCAAAGCCAGATTCTGCAGCCCCTCAAGCTGCCGATTCTCTTAGACCGCGAAGTAACTGAGCTCAGCGGAGGGGAACTTCAGAGAGTCGCCATCGCAGCCTGTCTGTCTCGTGGGGCGGAGCTGTATCTTCTCGACGAGCCAAGCGCCTACTTGGATGTGGAGGACAGGTTGTCTGTGGCTCGGACGATTCGTCATGTAATCGAAAACAGGAAAGTAACGGCTTTTGTGGTGGAGCATGATGTGGTGACGCAGGATTTCATAGCTGACCGCCTCATGATATTTGCTGGAGAGCCGGGGATACAGGGTTTTGCTTATCAGCCCACAGACCTTCGTAAGGGTATGAACAGCTTTCTGGAGGACATGGCAATCACTTTTAGAAGAGACCCTCAGACCAAAAGACCACGAGTGAACAAGGATGGCTCTAGGCTAGACAGGGAACAAAAGAAGATAGGCGAATACTATTACATGCGCAACAACGATTAGCGAGTTAGCTTTTTGGTTAGTCTCCATTTGTAGATGCTTAATACCGCTGCAAGTGTGATAAGAGGGAACAGCATGGACGCCCATGATGGAAACTCTGGAATTATCCTGGGTTCCATGAGTGGATGGTGGTCAATGTTGCCGGAGTTAATGTAGAATTCTGTGTCTCCTCGTCCGGAACTGTATCCTTCTGATGCTTCAGGATACCTCGTCAAGTAATCGCTCCAGTAGTTTCCTGATGGTCCATTATCCCAAGCGTTATGGTGCTCTGAGTTAATGGACACCTGTAGTCCTTCTCCCTTTGCATTATTGTTAATGAAGCTGTTATGGTAAATAATGTTGTTTTTTTGGTCACCTGTGAACTGCATCCCCCAGTTGCTGTTTTCAGTTATAAGGTTTTTAATGATTTCGTTTTTTGAAGAATCGGCAATTAGGATTCCGACGGGGTTATTTGCTATGTAGTTTTCAGAGATTGAGTTATTGTTTGAAGCAAGGAGTTCAATGCCCGTGTTGGTATTATTGTTTATATTGTTTCCAGAAATGGTGTTGTTTGAAGATAGGTAGCTGTAAATTCCGATGCCCATTTTAGTTATATTGTTCTTGGTTACTATCGAGTCCGTAGTTGAAACAAGCAATACTCCATCCTTGTTGTTGGCAAGATTCAGATTTGGAACAGTTATGTTCATACAGCTCACGAGTGCAACGTATCCAACACCAGAGGGCACTGTTCTGTCCTGCTGGTTGACCCAGTAGATAATTGGTTTTCCGTCAACAGTGTTTGAGGTGTCAATATCATTTTTGTACCCGAATTTTCTGTCTGATAAATATCCGCCTCTAATCCCAAAATTATACTGGTTATTGTTCATGCGGTTATTTCTAAAAACGTTGTTATGTGAGGAACTGATGTGTATACCATACTTGTTGTTCGTTAAGGTGTTACCTGAAAAACTGTTATTTGATGAAGTATAGCCTACATAATCCTCAGCAACGAGCTTAATACCATAAGAGAAGTTGCTAACCTCCATATTCCTTACTGTTACTCCGGCCCTGTTTTTTATGAAAACTCCTGTGGAGTTTCCATTTCCTTTGAGAATAAAACCGCCTCCATCAAGTACGATGTTGTTCCGTTCAACTACAATGGTGTACCCTACAATGTCATCTGTGAAAGTGTATACGTCTTCATCTCGCTGAATCGGTGCGGTTGACGGGCTAACACTTCCATCCCACTTAATAGTGAACGCTGGTTGAGGAATTGGAATTGGAAAAAAGTTTGCAGAAACCGAACCAACAAACTGTAAACCACTAAACAACGTAAGAGCCAGAAGAAGCAGAACAAACGAAGAAACAATTCTCTTCATAGTAGCCACTCTAGCAAGTCAATCTCTCACTGAGAATGGATAAAAGGATTTTTGTAAAGATTTCTTGACCAAATAGATGGTGCATTAGTCAAGTTTTCTTGACAAATGAAAGAGAAGACTTTATGGCTGTGTTGGGTCTGTTGGCTGCGTTTCGGTTTGGTTTAGAGACTCTATTTCGTTGAACAGGTTCTCGGTCTGGTTTAGGATAGTGCTTTCCATTTCTCGTATCCTATCTATCTGGGGTACATCTTCCTGTTCGAGTGTTTGCTCAAACGTGACAACTGCATACTCCACAACAACACAGGCAAGTATCACCGCAGAAGTTACAAAAAGCAATGTTGCTACTGTTGTCTGCATTCCCACCCACCTTCAATCTAAAACAGGTATTGTTCTATATTATTCGTTATTCTAGTCTGAAAGCTATTCTTAATCCAACGGTATTCCATTTTCCACATTAAGTCCAAAAATGAACATAACAGACAAAAACGAATCGACTGGACAAAACAGCCGAAAAAATAATATTGTTAACGTAACGACGTAATCAGAAAGGACGGTTCATTATGGATTCAGAAAGCTTCGAATGCCAAGTCATGGATTGGAACTACTTCTACAACTTAGCCAAGGTGGTAGCAGACAAAATCAACAGCTCAGGCTACAATCCAGACATAATAGTTGGCTTAGCGCGGGGAGGATGGGTGTTAGCTCGAATTCTCTGCGATTTCGTGGGCGTAAAAGACCTTGTCAGCTTAAAGGTGGAGCACTGGGGCGTAACAGCAACGCCAGACGGAACAGCCAAACTGAAGCACCCCTTAAACGTTGACTTGACCGGAAAAAAGGTGCTTGTTGTAGACGACATCACCGACACTGGCGAAAGCATGCGCGTGACAGTTGAATACCTCAAATCTTTGAATCCATCCGAAATCCGAACCGCCGCTCTGCAGCATCTAACCTGCTCCAAATTCAAGGCAGACTACGTTGGCGAAGTGCTACCTTGGAGATGGGTGATTTTCCCTTGGAACTTCACAGAAGACATGTGCACCCTGATTCCGAAGGCATGCAAGTGCCTGAAGGTGGAGCTTGACGGCGACGTTGACATCACACAAATCAAAAATGAAATGAAACAGCTGTACACCATTGACGTGACTGAAGAGACCGTTGCGGATATGCTGAAAGAGATTAAGCGGCGAAGCCTAATTCAGAACAAAAAGAAATAGGCATGATTTTTAGGAATTCAAGCTTACGTTCATCTCTAGCTTACATCAGGGCATCTTCCAGTGCTGAGCCGCATTTGCACGTTCTGTTTTTCGGAATTTGTGGAAGTGCCTCCAAAATTAGCTTCTTTAGGTCTTCGTTGCTTTTTTTGGCTCTTTCTATTACCTCTTTCGTGGAAACTGGGCTCTCAGCCCACACATCATAGTCTGTGACTATGGAAATTGAAACGTAGCACAACTCTGCTTCTCTAGCCAAAATGCATTCTGGGTAAAGGGTCATGCCAACCACGTCGGCTTTCCACATCTGAAAAAGTCTGGACTCTGCTCTAGTTGAAAACCTTGGACCTTCAATACAAACGTAGGTTCCACTTTCTTTAACATCTAATCCAAACTTCTGAGCAGTTTTGATGAATAATGGTCGAAGCTGTTCACAGAAGGGGTCTGCCGCGGATATGTGGCAAACTTGTCCGCCCTCATAGAATGTGTCCAACCGTTTTCTGGTTCGGTCAATAAACTGGTCTGGAACAACAAAAGTTCCTGGACCATAATCCTCCCGTAAGCTTCCCACCGCTGCTGAAGCAATTATCCTTTTGACTCCCAACTGTTTTAGTGCCCACACATTAGCGCGGTAGTTGACTTTGTGAGGGGGAATCGTGTGGTTTCTACCATGCCGCGGTATAAACGCCACCTTAACGTTCTTGTAAAGACCAACAGAAACCAGATCCGACGTCGCACCAAAAGGAGTGAAAACTTTGATTTCTTTAACGTTCTCGAAGCTTTCTTGGTCATAGACGCCTGTTCCCCCTATGATTCCTACCTCAGCGGTTTCGTTTACACCCATACCAACACTTCCCACATCGTCTAACCTAAATAACGTTAACAATTCATTTAAAAATCATTTCGGCATCTCAAACTCTATTCTCTATTAAGGCACACGCAAAGGTTATCTTTTCTCGGTTACAACTACATATTTGAGGGATTAAACCTTGACAAACATGCTTAACCTGCTCATCGTTTATTACAGCCAAACAGGTAACACCGAAAAAATGGCTAAGGCTGTTGAGGAAGGATCAAAGTCGGTTGTAGGAGTCAACGTGGAAGTGAAATATTTTGTTAGACCAGAGGAACTGGCGGAGGCAGACGCGATAATTTTGGGGATGCCCACGTACTACCATGACATAGGCATGGACATGAAGAACCTGCTAGAAGGGGCGTCTAAGGAGGAGATAAACCTGAAAGGCAAGGTGGGGGCAGCCTTTGGGTCATACGGCTGGAGCGGAGAAGCCCCAAACCTGCTGGTGGAGATCATGAAGAACCGATTCGGGATGGACGTTGTAGAGCCTGCGCTGCGGATAAAATATAATCCAGACGAAAAAGGTTTAGATGCGTGCCGCAAACTGGGAAAAACTGTTGCCGAGAAAATTGTGAATACAAGTTTAAGTTAAGTTGTTGTCGGTCTTGCTTTTGAGGTCTATAGAGGCGTAGGTAGTCGTGGCAAACCGAATTGTGACTATATATATTCTATAGTGGAACATATACTATTTTAGAAAAATATTTAGAGTAAGTTGAGTATATCTGAAGTGTATTCGACGCAGAAAAGGTAAGATAAGGTGGACTTTCAAGCTCCGTGACACAACACAAACGGCACATTTTTTTCTGCTTAGTTTTAAATGTAAAGAGGAGGTGAAAAAATGAGTATTAATTATGAACCAAAAATTCGAGCAAATCCAAGAACAGTAAAAATAGTAATAGCCCTAATCGTAATTCTAGTGGTGTCAGCAGTCTCCGCAGCGGTCTTCTTTTTCACTATGTGGGTTAACGTTCCAGTAGGTAATGCAGTTCTGATGGTTGACCCCGTGGCAGGCACAATAAGCGAGCCCACTTTAGGTCCCACTTGGGCAACAAAAGCTCCGTGGGTGAGAGCCGAACAAATCACGGTTGCGGTGGACACTTTGAAGATATGGGGTGACGGAACCGACCGCACCGCAGACTTTCCGACAGTAAAGAGTTTTTCAAGAGACCAGCTGGAGATGCAGATAGACATCATGATGAGGTGGAGGCTTGACCCTGCGAAGCTTAAGCAACTGTATGAGAATCTGCCCCAAAAGAACTGGAAAACCGATGTTATATCATCTATTGCAAGAGAACAGGTCAGACTGGTCACGAAGGAATTTAGCACAATTGAAACAATTGAACAAAGAGATTACGTGGCTCAAACAATACGGGACGCCATCTGGAACAAACTTAGCACAGCCGCACCTCTAGCCGGAGCGTTAATAGACTTCGAGTTTGAACTCAGAAACATAGGATACCCCGCAAGATACACTTCGGCAATCGAGGATAAACTTGTTTCGGAACAGCAGAAAATCCAAGCAGAATTCGAGAGACAAATAGTGATTATCAATGCCACTGCAACTGCTGAGAAAATAACGATTGAAGCGGCAGCGAATGCAAATGCTACAGTTATCGAGGCGACTGCAACTAGGGAAGCTATAGAGATGGTTCTTGAGGCTGCAGGAGTGGATTCAGGCAACGAAACTAGAGTTGCAGAACTTTACTTGGTGGTGCAAACTCTGGAGAAGATAGCGCCGGACATTGACATGCTGATAATGGCTCCTGACGGAACACCTATACTGTTGCCCTCTCCAACAGGCTAAAAACAAGCCAATAACCCCCCCTTTATTTTTTTCTAGAGACAACAAAGCAGTTAACAGAGGTCAGTTTTTTCTGGTTTCCTCATCATTTCGTTCGCTAAGGACTTCAACTTCACATAAGCCTCATCTGGGCTTCCAGAAGCCATAGCCCGCTTTTCGAAGGGGCACACATCATCTTTGCTGCGGTTCAGGATGTTCGAAACTTTCTTTTCAAACCTGCATGCAATTTTGTTGTCTTCAAGCACCCTGATTCCTCCCTCGCTGATGGTCAAGGCAAACACAGAAGCCACCCCAGCGTAGACACAGAGCAGGGCTGCAGCCACTCCAACAATCTTATCAGCCGCTGAGGATGCAACCAATTTTTTGTCCAGCTGCTCGATGGCTTGCAGAAAACCGCCTATTCCAGGCTTCTTTGTTTCAAAAATGACCTGTCCTTTCTTCACGATTACTAAACTCAGGTCTTCCTTTGTCAGCTTCAGCTTGGCAAGCTCTAAGTCTTGGTTTTTCACGGTTATCACTAAGTGAAGAGTGAGAACATCAGAAAAACGTTTACCTCGATGTTACAGTGAAGAGCAGCATTCGAGTGTAACGGCAACGAGACTAGCAGGTTACCGAAGACAGAAAACGGGTTGCGATTATCTTTTTGACCTGAATAGTTTGTATCTTTGTAATCGTGGCCAGCCAGTTTTTGCGTATTTCAACATGTCTGGGTTTTTCTTCAGCCAATTCATCATATGAAAGAAGCTTTTTGCCCTTTTGCTGTCTCTTTCTTCAAGAGGTTCGTAACCTAAATTCCTGACTTCATCAAGGTAGGCAATTTCTGTGAGGTCCTGTGTTTCTCCCACCACTTTAACTCGGAGAATTCTGTCTTCTCCATATTTCTGTTTCAGTTTCTCGACAGCCTCGTCAAAGATGTAGCCTCTGCAGATGTGAATTTCTTCCTCTAGCTTTGGTTTCATTTCAGCAACTAGCTTAGACACAATCTTTGAGCATTGCTTCAGGTATGCTTTCCGCGCAAAAGCTCTGGGTCTGAAATATTTCACGTCAATAATGCCGTATCTGAATTCTTGGGTTGAATCGCGGAATGCGCTGATGATAACGCCGAAAAGCAGGTCACCAGTTCCTGCATCATCCATGATAATCGTCATCAGACAATCCCTTTTTCTTTCAAAAGGTTAACTGGGGCTACAATAAAAAGAATCCGTTAATTTTATTAACAATAGCTTTTTGGAGAGCATTTACATCGAAAGGCTGAAGTGATGATGAAACCACTTGTTAGTGGAGGTGGATTTCATGGCTGTTGTAAAAGTTATCGAGTTGATAGGCAGTTCATCAAAAAGCTGGAGCGATGCAGCTCAAAACGCTGTGACTGAGGCAGCGAAGACAGTTAAGAACATCAAAGGAGTTCATGTTAAGCGATGCACTGCCAAAGTGAAAGATAACAAGATTGTGCAATACAATGCAAACGTCAAAGTCTCTTTCATTGTAGAACGATGAAACCTAACACGCGTACAATAATTCAAAAACTTCCCAGATTTTATCCTAGAATCCAAATTTTCAGTTCAGAAGGAGAGACACGCAAATCATAAATAGATACCGCATCTTCAAAATAACAGCCAACTGGAGATAGGAATCTTTGGGCTTCTTCAAAAGGTTCAGGAAACCAAAAACTGCAGTCAAACTTGAGCTTCCAAAAAGAATCATAGCTTTGGGGGCAAGCGTAAACGGAACAATCACGGTGTCCTCCAAGGAAGAATTTGATGCCACCGAAATAAGGGCAGAGCTCCGATGCATCGAAAAAAAGAGGCGAGAAAGGTGGGTTTACAATGAGCGTCGTCGACGTAATGTGCGGCACTTATACTGGGATACAGCCACTCTTCTCTCAGACGATTTGAAGGCAAGCGGTTCAATGCATATTGTGCCAGGATTCAAGAAGAAGTTTCCCGTGAAAGTGAGCATTCCCGCAGGTGGACGTGAAACTCTTGACGGCATAGACGCAAATGTGTCATGGTTCATCAAGGCAGTGGTGGCTGTAGACGACCGTCCTGACGCCACTGGCGACACAATCGAGCTTCAGGTAATCAGGGCTGCAGCAGTTGCAATCAAAGAAGAGGTGGAGATGGTGCCCTGCGAGTACTGCAGGTCTTTGATGCCTGCTAACTCAAGTTCGTGTCCTATCTGTGGAGCACCCCGAAAAAGTTTATAGGCTGAAGCTTAGTCTGAAGCTGTGATGGAAAATGAAGCCAGAAGTTAAAAAGCCAACTGAGAAAGAACGGCAGGAAGCAGAGTCTTGGGCAATCTGGGTGAAAGAGGAATCAGAGTTTCCTTGGGAATATTTCGAGCAGGAAACCTGCCTGATATTAGAGGGGAAAGCTGTTGTGAAGACACCTGAAGAATCTGTTGAGTTTGGGGCAGGCGACTACGTTGTGTTCCCTGAAGGTCTTAAGTGCACTTGGGAAATAAAGAAGAAGATCAAGAAACACTACAAATTCGGGTAAGTCTCAGACTGTTTCTTAGACCAATTGATTAATGCACCCTTTTTCCGCTTGCCTACAGCTGGGCTCGTGGTTTCTTTTCACTCTTTTAGCATTCGAAAGAGACAAAGGTTTTATGATTAATTCGTTAACGGTGTTAAGGTGGGAGAAAGATATGACCAAGATTGTTCGTGTCGGCATCACTTTGCCTCCAGAGCTGCTGAAGGAGCTGGATGAAACCGTTGAGGATATGGGGTATAATAGCAGATCAAAGGCTATTCAGGATGCAGTTACATCTTTTATTGCAGAGCAGCAGGTGCTTCACAAGCAGAAGGGAAAAAAGGCTGGCGTTTTGGTGATGGTTTATGACCACGAAATCAAAGGTCTAGAAGACGACCTCGTCGAGTATCAGCATCACCATCGGGAGGTCATCAACTCCGTTCTCCACGTTCACCTAAGCGACAGAGACTGCCTTGAGGCTGTTGCGGTTAAAGGCGACGCCGAAGACATAAGAGAACTGGCTCAAGAGCTGGCGACAAGAAAGGGCGTGAAACAGCTTAGGTCAATCATAATAACCCCCTAGTTGCGTGCACACAAGCTCTTGTTAATCAGTTTATTTTCTAAACACAACTCTCTTTAGCTATGACGCAAAACTAACCTTACATTCATAAGCCCTCTAAAGTTGAAAGCAAGGTGGAAAACAAAATGGCTGTCAAGAATGCTAATGTAACCGTTCTGATGGAAGACTCCAAAAACCCAGCTAAGCCTAGACTCAAAAACAAGCATGGTCTCTCTTTCTTCATTCAAGCCAGAATCGGCGATGACAAAGTAAATGTGCTTATGGACACTGGGCCATCCTCGGAAGCTCTTCTACACAACGTGGATGCGATTGGCGTAAATCTGGAAGACGTTAACGTAATCGCGCTCAGTCATGGGCACTACGATCACACAGGCGGCTTGCTGGAAGCCTTGAAAAGGATGAAGAAACGGGTCCCAGTTATTGCGCATCCAACAGTTTTCGATCCTAAATTCTCGCTAATGCCACATCTGAGATTAATCAGCGCACCATTCAATGTCTCTGATGCTGAATCTGCGGGTGGCGTACCCGTTTTTGCTTCTAACCCCGTGAAGATAGCTGACGGAGTTACTGCAACTGGGGAAGTCCCAAGAATCACAGCCTTCGAAAGCGTTAGAGGCTTCTGGACAGCCAAAAAAGGAGGGTTCGTGGAAGACGTGATGCTGGATGATCAATCTCTGGTCATAGATGTTGAAGGCAAGGGTTTGGTTGTTGTAGCTGGATGTGCACACGCAGGGATAATCAACACTGTCAAGCACGCCCAAAAAATAACCGGAAACAGCAGGGTCTACGCGGTTCTGGGAGGATTCCACCTCTGGAACGCCGACAACAGAAGAATCCGGGCGACAATAACCGAACTGGAGAAACTTGACACAAAATTTGTTGCGCCGTGCCACTGCACAGGCAAAAAAGCCGTCAAGAAGTTTGCTGAAGCATTCGGAGACCGCTACCATCGTATCCGCATTGGAGACACTATCAAATTTTAGATACCCAAAACTTTTGGGTTTTACTCGCCGTCAGCCCCGTTGAATGACTAGCTTTCTTTTTCTTGGATGTACGCCTTTATTTTTTCCACTATCGCCATGAAGGCTTTTGATGCAGGCGAGTCAGGGTGCTCCATAACAAAGGGGTGCCCCATGTCTGAGGCTTCGCACACTCTTGGGTCAAGAGGTATGCTTCCCAAGAAGGGAACAGAATACTCTTGAGCCACTTTTTCGCCTCCTCCACTCTTGAATATGTGGGTTTCTTTGCCGCAGTCGGGGCAGACGAAACCACTCATGTTTTCAACTATGCCGATTATCGGAACATTCAGTTGCCTAGAGAATGTGATTGCTTTTCCCACCACGTTCTGGGAGACCTCCGAGGGGATAGTGACTATGACAACGCCGTCCATCTCTGGGAGAAGCTTCAGCACACTCAGGGGTTCATCTCCTGTTCCAGGAGGTAAATCTATAAGCAGAAAATCTAGCTCGCCCCAGACTATATCGGACAGGAACTGTTCGATCGCCCTCATCTTCAGAGGTCCACGCCATATAACCGGAACTTCTTTGCCTGCAAGCACAAACGCCATGGAAACAACCTTCAATCCAAGAGGACCTGAAGCGGGCATAGCTCCTATTGGTCCCACCTTGAGTTTTTCGTCTTGCATGCCAAGCATCGTTGGAACGCAGGGACCGTGAAGGTCAGCGTCTAAAAGTCCAACGCGGTTTTCGTGTCCTTGCATGGCGAAGGATATGGCTAAGTTGACTGCGGTGACGGTTTTGCCTACGCCTCCCTTGCCGCTGATAACCGCTATTTTGTGTTTGATTTTCTTCATTCTTTTCTTGAGGATGCTCTGCTCGTCGATGGCGCTAGGTTTGGTGTCCGCTGTTGCTTGCATAAAATCGCCTTCAAGAATTCTTGTTCTATACTTGGGGTTTGTTGTTGCGGTTTAATAATGATTTCCTTTTTGTTGAGTTTCTGTTTCCATCTGCAGCATATCTGGACGTAAAAGAACTTAAGGTGCCGAAAACATTTACGTAAAGGTCAGAAAGTGTTTGCACAATGGAGATAAAAGGATTTATTGATGTTAGTTTTGTGGATTGGGACGGCAAAATTTCGTCTGTTGTTTTTCTTCCAAACTGTAACTTTCGTTGCCCCTTCTGCCACAACCTGAATCTTGTTTTCAACCCTGAAAAGATGGATACAATCCCGTTTGGGTATGTGAAAGACCAGCTTGAGCGGCAGAGAGGCTGGACCGATGGGGTGTGCGTTACAGGCGGGGAGCCAACGCTTCACGGTGACCTGCCGGAACTGTTCGCCCTACTAAAGAAGATGGGGTTCCTAGTCAAATTGGATACAAACGGTACCAACCCCTCACTGCTGAAGGAGCTCATGAAGAGTGGTCTCATCGATTACGTAGCCATGGACGTAAAAGCGCCATTAACTGTGGAGAAGTACTCAGAGGCGATTGGCGTCAACGCAGAAAAAATGCTGGAAAACGTGAAGGAAAGCGTTGAAACTCTGCTGGGGTCCAGCATGGATTACGAGTTCAGAACCACCGTTGTTCCCACGCTCCACGACAAAGAGGACATAGAGCAGATATGCCGCAGCTTGGCTGGGTGCAGAAAATATGTTTTGCAGAAGTTTGATGTCAGCCTCGGCAAAGAAACCATAAATCCCGAGTTTAAGGAGCTGAAGCCTTTCACAGACGAAGACATGCAAAAGTTTCTGGCTGTAGCGCAGAAGATTATTCCAGACGCAAAACTGAGGTAAATCCTTGCATTTTTGTTGGCAACAGCCTGTTTTGGTTCTGGTTTGTAAAGGAGGGGGTGCCCTCACCGTAGTCTGTGCCACGCCACCCATGAAAGATCATATTTTGGTTATCTCATTATGAGACAATGTGGGGTATGGGATTTACGCGTGCAGAGCAGGCGTTGTTTTCGGTGAGAGCACAACATGATTATGTTTGCCGTCAACTAAAATTTTGAACACATGAAAGCCTATATTCGCGCGGAGAATGTCTGCCAAATTTTACAGTGTTGGTTTTTTCTTCATACAGAAATTAGTTGCTTGATGAAGCTCCATATGTTATGTCGCGGGTAGAAAACGGTAAAATGTGTTTAAAAGCTTCATGCAATGAGTTATGCGACTTAAACACAAACTAGACGAAGTGGCTATATACAGGAAATGTGTTTAGGGTTATGCCCTGTGGCTCCGGTAGTATAGTCCGGTTAAGTATGACGGCCTCTCGAGCCGCCGACCCGGGTTCGAATCCCGGCCGGAGCACCATCTTTTGTTCTTTCCTGTTTTCAACAACGTTTTAGCTTGTTTGTGTGAACTGTCTACGCTGTTTTGGTGCTGTGCTGCTGAATTTCAGAAAAAAGATATTTTTCAACAATCTACTGTTATTAGGAGCCTAATAGGGTCTTCTGGTTTGTTTCTGTGTTAGCAAAAATTTGTGAAAAAGGCTGCTTTCAACAATGCACGGTTATCAGTCTCCTAATATGCTTGGGATTTTGCTCTATTTTGTTTCTTTTTGGAGAATATGACATTCTTGCGTTTGGGTTTGTTTAGAGGATGATTTCTTTTTGGTCATATATTGTCCTCACAGTTTCGGGAGCAGACGGAACGAACCTAACCTTGTAGCATGGTGATTTGTTAAGGAAATTTTTAACTACAAGTTCTACCTAAGAAGGAAAAAGGTAAAAAAAATGGCCAAACAGCCTCGAACATTAACACTTGCTACAGTCACTTTGGTTCTTGTTTTAGTCATATCTGCCATGTTTGTTGCGTTGCCAGCGGTTACTGCTCAGGATTCAACTCGGCAGACGTATGCTTTCATTGGCGCTATCCCTAGCCCTGTGACTGTAAACGAAGAGGTGCTGTTCCACGTTGGAATTACGCAGCAGCTATCATCAGTAGAAATGGGTTGGGAGGACTTGAGCATAACAATTGAGAGACCTGACGGCGAAACTGACGAAATCACTGACATCCGGACTGATGCGACGGGAGGAACAGGCGAATTGTATACGCCTGATATGGTTGGCATCTACTATGTTCAATCTCACTTTCCTAGGCAGGTTACAGAGGAGGGAAAAACAAGTCCTGGAATAGCCATGGGAACAATGATGGTAGCCAGTGACAGCAAAATAATTGAGCTGGAAGTAGTTGAGGACCCGATACAATACTATCCTGGGCACTCACTTTCTGAGGAATATTGGACTCGTCCGATAAATGCGCAGTTCTATGAGTGGGTGTCGGTAACTGGAAACTGGCTGAAACCTGCTGGAGGCTACACTATGCCGCCAATACCCAAGTATCATCCTAACAACGAAGATGCACCTGAATCCGCTCACATACTATGGACAAAGCAGTATGCACAGGGAGGTCTCACTGGAGACGTGCTTGGTACTTACCAATATGAAATGGGAGACGCATACGAGGGCAAGTTTTCGGGTTCAGTGATAATTGATGGCGTACTATACTACAATCGCTACAGTACAGGCGGCTCAGCTGTCGAACAAGAAGTTGTGGCAGTAAACCTTAAAACCGGTGAAGAGCTGTGGGTTGAAAACTGGAATAACCAAACCCTAGCTTTTGGTCAAGTATACTACTTCAGCGGATTCAACTATCATGGCGCTTTCGCTTACTTGTGGACAACTGATGGGAGCACATGGCACGCATACGACCCACTCAACGGACGCTGGGTTTACAGCATGACAGATGTGCCTTCAGGCTGGAACTTGTACGGCGAAAACGGCGAAATCTACAGATACACTGTAGACCTAGAAAATGGCTGGATGACCCTGTGGAACTCCAGCAGAGCTGTCATGTATAACCGCACTGGCGTATTTTCAGGAAGCTGGCTGTGGGGTCGCGAAGGAACCACATTCGATGCGATGAACGGTATTGAATGGAATGTCACAATCCCCACGGACTTGCCTGGAAGCGTCTGCATGTATTTCCTCGACGACAAGATATTCGGTTCAACTACAGGCGGTCTAACTGGTTCAGTGGCAGAAGAAACAATTACTTCATGGGCAATCAGCGTGACGCCAAACAAGGAAGGAACAATGGTCTTCAATACAAATTGGACCGTTCCCGAAAAAGACTTAACATTAGTTTGGACGGATGCTAGCGCAGAAGATGGAGTTTTCATAATTTCTGGAAAAGAAAACTGGAGATACTATGGCTTCTCCTTAGACACAGGCGAATTCCTTTGGCAAACTGAGCCGGAACACTACCTGTCTATGTATGACAAATGGTATGGTCCTGCCTATGGCTACGGCAGATTCTACACCGGCAGGATGACTGGAATAGTGACCTGTTACAACATCACTACAGGTAAGGAACTGTGGAACTACGAAGTCCAAGACGAATACGCAGAAACAACATGGAGCAATAATTGGCCCATCAGGTTCGACTTTCTTGCTGACGGAAAAATCTATTTGTCCTATGCAGAGCACTCGCCCATTAATCCTATGGGACGTGGTGCCCCATTCGTTTGCCTCAACGCAACAAGCGGAGAAGAATTTTGGTCGCTAAGCTGGATGGGCAACTGGTGGGGTGGACATGTATTAATCGGAGACAGCGTGATGGTGGGAATGAACGCATACGACAACCGTCTATACGCCATAGGCAAAGGTCCAACCGCAACTACCGTGGAAGCACCGTTAGTGGGTGTAACCAAAGGAACAAGCATCACCATCAGAGGAACAGTAATGGATGAGTCTCCTGGCGCAGAAGATTATGCTTTAACTGCACGCTTCCCGAATGGCGTTCCAGCAGTATCTGATTATTGCATGAGCGAGTGGATGCAGTATGTGTACATGCAGTATGAGCAACCCGAAGACGTAGCCGGTGTTACAGTGAAACTTGAAGCAATCGATTCAGACGGAGAACGCACCACTTTAGGCACAACCAGCACCAACATGGATGGCGAATACGGCTTCACGTGGACTCCGGAAGCTAAAGGAACGTACGAAATAGTGGCCACCTTTGAAGGAACAAAATCTTACTGTGCTTCACACGCCACAACATTCGTGAGTGTAGACGCAGAGGAGGCACCTGCTCTTTCAATTGAGCTACTCATTATTCTGGTTGTTGTTGCAGTTGTAGTCATTATCTTAGTTGGCTACTGGCTACTACGAACCCTAAAATAACCCCCTTTTTCGTGGAAAACAATCCCTCAGAAATAGCGGCTTAGTTCCCACACACAAGAAATAGAACTTGACAAAAACAGTGTTCTCTTTGGGATGGACTTTTGTGTGATGACCGTGAAAACCTTTTTCTGAAATGATTGTTGTTAGTTATTTTTGCTTTGGAGTGGGTTAAGGTTGAAGTTGATATACCTCATTATTGATGGAATGGGCGATGTTCCCGCAGAAAAGTTTGGTGATAAAACGCCTCTTGAGGCTGCTGAGACCCCTTACATGGACTCGCTTGCCAAAAATGGAAAAACCGGTCTCATGTACACTGTGGGTAAAGACATAGCGCCAGAGAGTGACGTGGCAGTTGTCTCCATTCTGGGTTATGACCCATTCAAACATCATGTGAGCAGAGGCGCCCTCGAATCTGTTGGAGCCGGATTAGGGATGAAAGATGGCGACTTGGCCCTCAGATGCAATTTTGGAACATTGGCGGATGACGGCAACTCTATAGTTGACAGGAGAGCGGGAAGAGATTTGACGCAGGAAGAAGCTGATGAGCTGGCTCAGGCAATTAACGAGCAGGTACAACTGGAGTCATATCCTGTAAGTTTTCAGATAAAAAGCACTGCAACCTATCGAGCAGCCTTGGTTATACAAAGTAAGAAAAAACCGTTTTCAGGCAACATAAGCAACACTGACCCAGCCTATAAAAGAATTAACAGCGTAGGCGTTGCAGATTTAGATGCTGAGATGGTGATGAAGAACTGTAAGCCTCTTGACGGAAGTGACGAAGCAAAAATTTCAGCTGACTTGGTCAACGAATTCACGCGGAAGGCTACGTCTGTTCTGGATCAGCATGAAGTAAACAGGAGACGCGTCAAGGAGGGAAAACTGAAGGCTAACGTTGTAATCAGCAGAGATGCGGGCAGTATGGTGCCAAAGTTTCGTTCTCTCAGCGAGCTTCATGGACTGAAGTTTGTTTGTTTAGCTGACATGAATGTTGAACGGGGAATATCTAGGCTGGCGGGGATGAGTCTAGCCGATCTTCCACTTCCATCCGAAAGCCTTGAAAAAGACTGTGAACTGAGGGTGAAAAAATTGTTTGAGGTTTTGCCCAGTTATGACTGCTTTTATGTTCACATTAAGGGTCCAGATGTGCCTGGTCACGATGGCAATTTTGACCTTAAATCTCGGCTTATTGCTACTATTGACGAATGTTTTGTGGGAGAACTGTTGCAGCGGATAAATCTGGAAGATTATGTGGTGTGTATAACTGCTGATCATGCAACGCCCTGCAAGCTAAAGGCTCACAGCGACGACCCTGTGCCTCTGCTTATTGCGGGGAACAAGCTTCAGGGGGATGGGGTTCAGCGGTTCTCTGAGAAAGAGTGTAAACTGGGCGGATTAGGGGTTTTGTCTAAAGGAACTGAGCTTATGCCTCGGCTGGTTAAATATATGAAAGGATAGAAGGTGGGTTAGTACCTTCTTCTGTATCCTATGAATAACCCAGCAATGAAGCTAGCTACGAAAGGAATACTTGACAGCAGAGCTGCAATCCCTAGGGGAGCAATAATGCCTGCTACGCTCGATATGCTTGTGACTAGTGCGTCGAAATCCAAGGCAAGGTTACCTGTGTATGCCAGGCCTACTATGATAAAAACGGCAACTGCGATTGTTAGTGCCATGCCTGTGACCTTCTTGACTAAGTTTCCTGTTAAGTAGCCAGAGACTCCGCCTATGACCAACATGAACATCGCTGGAACTATCAAATCTTCCATTTTTGTTTTTCACCTCTCAGTTTTATAGATAAATTATGGTTCCACATCTTTTGCAGTGAACGAAATTGCCTTCTAGACCGGATTGTCTGGAGGTTATTTCCTGTTTGCAGTTGGGACACTCCATAATTTACGTCTCCAACTTCTCCGTATTGATGAATTTTATTAATATTGATTATGAATTCTGAGTACATATTTTCATTTCATAAGTGATTTTTATACAAGCCACGTTACGGTGTTTCGGCGTTAAATATGAGCACAAAAGTTCGAGAGATTCGACGGAAACTTGAGAAGCTTGAGAAAGAGGCAGATGAACTAAAACTTCTCAAATCTGATTACAACTATGCTAAAAAATTCCGCAGAATGATTGTTAAGCAGCAGATGGATTAGCTCAGAGTCTAAATTGGCGGTTTTTGCTGTTTTCTTTTCTGCACTGGCAGTTTCAGCCACTTCGTGAAATCAGAACTTGGCGGCTCCGTTTCGAAGATTTGCCTGCGGCGGCACTCCAGAATATTGTTTTCTGTTCCCAAGTATTCAGCTGCTGTGAGAACCTTGTGTCCTGCCTCTGTGGAGGCGTCGAATATCTGTTGGGTTTTGTTTCTCCAGTCTTCGTCTCTGAGGATGTGATGTCCGAGTATTGTTGTGGGCACGTTTTCAGCTAGGGTCTTCAGGTTTTGCATTCCTGCTTCTATGTGTTCCTCCTTCACTCTGAATCCTGCAAGGTATGTGGGCGGTCCACCTATCATAGCCAGTTGAGGTTTTTCAGCCAAAATCGTGTTCAGTGTTGGCGTGTGTATGGGTCCTTGAACGTCAGATGTGAACATCACCTTTTCGTCTCCACGTTCTATGGTCGCCATCAGCACCCATCCTAGCTCCGAGTTTTCGACCCCGTGGAAGACAGGATCGGAAAACTTCAGTGTTGTTTCTTCGAGCTGGAAGGTTTTGCCGTCAGCGGATTCCACCTTTTTTGCGTGTTTGCCTCCGGTTTTGCTGAACATCCATCCTCGGCGTCTTTGGCTGGCGTTGACCTTGGAGCGGTAGCTTTTGGCGAGGACCAGTTTTCCTTGGTAGATTTTTTTTGCGGTTTCTGGCGTGGACCAGTTGGTGAACCAATCCGTGTATGAGGGAGTGTGATGGTCGAAGTGGTAGTGGCTTATGGTGATGATGTCCGCCTTCTCTGCTGTTTCGGCTATTTTCTGGCGGCACTCGGCTAGGGCTTGGTATTCTCTGGGGTGAGGTGGGTATCCCAGTCTTTTTGGTGCCAGTGATGCGCCTGCGTCTAGGAGAATCTTGGCATCTGGCGTTTCTATATATGTGCACATGGATCGTACGCCGAGGCTTTCTTCGGCTAGGGGTGTAACCTTGATTTGTTTGGGCACTGTTGTTCAGCACTGTGTTTCTGTTAGGCTATATTTTTATGCTGGAGTGGCATTTAATGTTGTTTGGTGGGCGATGACGATTTTGACCCACTGAAAGGTGATTGAGATCTTGAGAAGAGTGGACGGCTGAGGGCTGGTCGCTTTCAAGAATACGTGAGCCCACCAACATTTTCTGTTTTTTGTGTGTTTTTGTTGTTGTTTGGCTGGTGTCATAAGAGTTGTGGCATGTGTGGCTAGAATTATGTCAAAAATCGTAATATAGAGTTAAATGTTAAATATGTAGAACAGTATAACGTTGGAAAACGTGGTTGGTAATTGGTTTGGTGGAGGAGAAGATAAAGAACATTCTCACTGATGAGAAGCTTTCTGCTATCAAGGCTGTGCTGGAGAAAGACCACGCTATTGACTGTATCTTTCTTTTGAAGATGGAGAAGGGGCGGTGGAAGAATGCTAAGGCGTTTATGCGTGATTTGGATCTCACTCTGAGCGATGGGACGTTCAGGTCGAGGATGATGGCGATGGAGGATCTGGGGTTGGCTGAGAGCGTGGCGATTGACCCTCTGAAGAAGTACTACGTGATTACCGAGTTCGGCGAAAAGGTAGCAGGACTTCTTTTGGATTTGTTTGGTGCACTAGAGTAGGTCTGTTGGCGGGTTCGTCAGGTTTTTGTGTGCTTATTTTCGGTTTTATAATACATTATATTGTGTCGTAAGACTTAAATCTCATTAGGGCTTAGTTCTCTTGTGAACTCATAAGGAGGGAAAGAACAAAAATGAGAAAACTCCTAAAGAGTAAGAAAGCTCTAAGCCCAGTAGTTGCAGCCATCATACTCATCGCTGTAACCGTTGCAGTTTCTATTGCAGTCGCAGCCTGGATGGGCTCACTAACCATCGGATTCATGGAAACCAGCGAACTAACAATCACCGAAATGGAATTCAGCACAGCCGCTAACACTACCACACTGCATATTACCAATTCAGGAACAAGCGCTGTCACAGTTAGCATGATAAAAGTAAACGGCAACACAATAACTTCAGGTGACATTGCTGGAACAGTTACATATGCTGCAGGAGCATCGGCTAGTGACCTCGTAATCACCTACAATGATGCCGGTACAGGAATATTCGCTGGAAATAAGTACAGTGTTAGCTTGTTTGCAACTGATGGTACACTGATTGGCTCTCACACGGATACAGCTTAGACTCTGAAACAGCGACTTTCAATAGGAGAAATTTGGGGATGGTTAGACTTTCCCCTTCTTTCAACCCCCTTTTGCACTTCAATCTGCTGCCGAACTGAACAAAGAATGTTTTTTATTTTTGTTTTTTGCCTGTAATTGGTGTTTGTATCATTGTTTTATAGAAAGATAAATTGCTTCCATCGCCTTTCATGAATTTGTTTCTGCAAGTGGTTTGAGCCATCAAACGGTCAGAAAACGCCTAAAGACTTTGAGGTGTCGGGGTTAGTGGTTAGGCGCTGAAGTTCGTTAAGGAACTGGGGTGGATCATAAGGGTTAATGAATTCGCCGTCAGATGGTAAGTCGGTTTCCAAGGGCTTGGGAAAAGAGTTGGATTGGAGCTTTGGCGTGTTTTTTTAATATTTTATAATATGTTGTCTTAAGTCGTAAGATTTAAATCTGTTTGCTGCTTAGTTCACTTATGAACTCGAAGGAGGGAAAGAACAAAAATGAAGAAACTCCTAAAGAGTAAGAAAGCTCTAAGCCCAGTAGTTGCAGCCATCATACTCATCGCTGTAACCGTCGCTGTCTCTATTGCAGTCGCAGCCTGGATGGGCTCACTAACCATCGGATTCATGGAAACCTCAGAACTAACAGTCAACCAAATGACCTTCACTGCAGGCGACTCAGAAAATGGGGAAATACTAGTTGACCTTACTAACTCAGGAACAAGCGCTGTCACTGTTAGCATGGTAAAAGTCAACGGCGCAACAATGACAAAAGACGGATCCTCAGGTGACGCTTGGTCAATCGATACTGAACCAATTACAGCAGGTAGCGAAGCTGACCTAACAATTACAACTACCGTTGCTAGCGGAAACAAGTACAGTGTTAGCTTGTTTGCAACTGATGGTACACTGATTGGCTCTTACACTGACACAGCTTAGACTTTGAATCAGGAAAACTTCAAATTGAGAGACTGGGGGTTGGTAAGTCCGCCCTCTCTTTCACCATCTTTGGAGGTGTAAATATGGTAGTAAAATTAAAAGAATATGAATCCGCGGTCGACATAGCAAAAGCTATGGACGATGACATATCCAAAACAAAGAGCGTCCTCGGCGAATACCTGCGCAGACTAGACTCCATACGGAACCTAGCTGAACGGTCAAAGAAGATACGCGAAGTAGTCTTCAAACTGGCAGGCAAAAAATCAGCCCAAAACAGCCTAGGCGAAATCACAGTAGGCGACCTAAGCGTAATCCTAGACGCAAACCCATTCCACGAACTAACCGCAATCGAAAAGGTCGTTCGCAGCCAACAAGACAGACTGCTGGTGCTCCAGAAGGCACGCGAAGCATTGAACTGGGTTGACCAAATAGGGGACACTGAAGGTCTAAAGTATCTGGTGCTGGAAAACGACGGGGTTCCCGAAAGGATTCTACTCAAGATCTCCTAGATCCTGCAGGAAGTGAAGAACAATGAACAGGGACCCCTACGCTATAGCCCTAAATAATGCCCTAACAGAAATCCACAAAGCGTACCCTGACATCAACAACTCCTTCATTTTTACCAAAACCGGAACCACAATCACTGGAGACCAAGAAACAGACCAGCAAACCATAAACAATGTACGTGAATGCTTCGAAAACCTGAAAGAAAAAGCAAAAACCATTGGCAATCTCGAAAGCTTCACCATCACCACAAAAGACGGCGAACTGACGCTATCCAACATCAAAGACATGCATCTGCTCATGGCAACATCCAAAAACGCGGACAAAACTCACATTCACTCCATAATAAAGGTGATAATTCCCACAATCCTGAAAACCATGGAAAGTCTTGCCCCCACCCAACCCCAAATTACGCCTCCAAAACAACTAATCGTAGACACTCTCACCGGATTCTTCGCCGGCGACTCGGTGCAAATCGACACAGAAATAGTGGATGACTGGATCAAAAACAGCAATGACCCCCGCGCACGCGTGAAAGCCGCATTAACTGGAGAACCAAACATGCCCGAAAACATAGACCAAGTCAAAATCGAAACTTTCGGCGGCAACTCCACTCTATGCAAAATGAAAGAGACCGACGATCAGGACATGAAAGGAAAAAACATGATCAGGATACCCGAAAAACTCTGCAAAACCTTGGAAATCAACAAAGGAGACCTGGTGAAGGTAAAACCAGCATTCTAGAGGAATCAGCATGGCAGAAACAAAAACAGAAACAGACGAAACCGAAAAAGAGCTTGAAGAACTGCAAGAAAAATTGCAGGAAATCAAAGACCTTGACGGAATCATTGGGTACATACTGAGAGGCACAAAATCAGCGTCAATTGACTTGAAGGACCCCACAAAAATAATCGACTACGCAGTTCTTTCCTCCACAATCTTCGACACAAGCATCAACATGGCAGAAGCTCTCCAAATGGGTGAACCAAAAAAGATACTCATAGAGAGCGAAGAAACAAAACTCCTGTCAATGAACGTCAAGAATCACCGCCTTAGCATATTCATGGAAAAGGATGTCAACCACAACAAACTCTATAAAAAACTGAAATAACCCTCCTCTTTTCAAAAAACGTTTTTAAACAATATCTGACCCCTTTTTTTTTACCTTAAGCAAGCAGTCCTTTCCACCGTTTTTTGTTCAAACAGCAACATGGTTATTAGCCTTAGCCC
>Ga0272441_10003160_pt1 | contig 31880 bp, 24 predicted proteins | sample SSMProp6N_FD_193582 | JGI IMG/M metagenome (GOLD analysis project Ga0272441, IMG submission 193582) | Marine sediment archaeal communities from Little Sippewissett salt marsh, Falmouth, MA, United States - SSM-Prop-6N | ecosystem: Environmental > Aquatic > Marine > Wetlands > Sediment ... | reverse complement strand
GGGAACTCCCCGCTTATTCCGCCGAACCGAGGGATTGTACTGGGTCCCGATTCCGGCCACGTGGCCGACACCGCCCCCGAGAAATATCCGGGTTCCTATCCCGATGGTTTTCAGGAAAGGATCGTTGAGAAGAGGGCTGAGCTGACCCGCCGAACAATAGTTGGCGTTTCCGTAATCCGGTTTGAGCACTCCCAGGTAGGTGTAGAGGGGCCGTCCGGACCCGGCGTTTACGGCCACGTTGTAGTTCTGGTAAGCGTTGCGGGGGTTGAAGAGGATCGCTTCGTTTATCTGCCGGATATTGATGAGGGTTTCCAGTTCGCGCCGGGGATAGCAATCGGTGCCGTAAGACTGACCGAAAAAACGGATATCGTTGCCCGCCACCAGTTCCTGAATGACATGGCCTCCCCCGTAACGGAATTCCCCCGGAAATACCATATTCAGAGGGTCGTTTTGAGCCACCCGGGTCGCCCCCAGATAGAGGTCCACCGCCGCCAGACCGCAGTAAGCCTCGACCCGGTTGAGCCAGGCCCGGGATAATTTTATTTTGGGTTTGGGATGCCCCAGGTTCAGAAAAACGCCGGAGGAGCACATCGGGCCGAAGGTGCCGGTGGTAACCACGTCAACCTCCCTGGCCGCTCGCGCCGCTCCTTTCCCTTCCACCAGATCGATAACCTCTTCGGCGGTCAGCACCACCGCCTTGTTTTTTCGGATCCGGTCGTTTATCTCTTTGATGGTCTTAGCCATTCGCGCGCGGTCTCCCCCTATATTTTTCGCTAAAGAAACGGCCACTCCCCGGATTTGGAAGGAATGGCCGTTTGTACTTGCCGAAAACGAAAATCAACGGATTATTTGGTTACGGGCCAGTCTCCCAGAGTCCCGTAATAGAGCCGGGTCATGTCCCTGACCGCCCAGAGACCGTGAGTGCCGCGGAAAATGCTGATCTGAGCCTGCCCGTCACCCTGATAATCAGCCGGGACCGGATAATCATAGGTGGTTCCGAAGTAGACCCTGGTAACATCCCGGACTCCCCACAATCCATAGTAAGAACGGAAGATCGCAAGTTCCGTCACCCCGTCACCGTTATAATCGGCGGAAGCCGGCTGATCCGCATCCGAACCGTAATAAGCCCGGGTCAGATTCCGGACGCACCACAAACCGCCGGCGGGGCGGTAGATGGCCACGTCGGTACAACCGTCTCCGTCGTAATCCGCCGGGACCGCTTCATCATCTTCATCACCGAAATATATCCGGCTTATGTTTCTGATGACCCAGAGTCCGCTGCCGCCCCTGAAGACCGCCATGTCGCAGATACCGTCTCCGTCGTAATCGCCCGGAATCGGCATGTCGGTACCGGAACCAAGGTAGGTCCGGGTCAGGTCCCGGACCGCCCAGAGGCCGGTGTCGTTACGAAAGATGCAGTAATCGGTGGTTCCGTCCCCGTCGAAATCACCCGGGGCGGGAAGATCGGAGGAATCTCCGAAATAAATCCTGGTCAGATTGTTGACCCCCCACATACCGCTGCTCGGCCGGAAGATGGCGACGTCCGAAGTGCCGTCCCCGTCGTAATCCGCCGAGCCGATGACCAGGCGATCGGGGCGGGGAATCGGCGTCGGCTCCGGTCCTTCGTCCACCGGATGATCGATCCAGCTGGGATCACTGATGGCGTCGGCGTCGGTGGTCCGGAAGGTGATCGGATGCATCTGGATGGTATAGGTTTCACCGTCGGTGTAGAGAAGAATGTGGGCGTTGGTGGAAAAGCAGTATTCGTTCCGGGGATAGCCGGTGGCTTCACAAACCTGAAAAATGGACTGCCGGCCGACACCGGTTTCAACGTAAGCGGCGACCCGGTTCAGGGCCTCGGCGGTGGGATGATCGTTGGAATTATTCCAGACCGCGACGAAGGCCGCCTCCGGTTCGATCCCGCTCAGGAACTGGTCACTGCCATGGTTTTTCGAGCCGTGGTGGTCAACGAGAAAAACGTCCACCGAGCGGCCGAGATCGTCATGGATCACGCTGGAGGCGGACTCCTCCACCGGCACGAAGGAACTGAGCAAGCCGCTGGTGGCGTCCCCTCCGATGTAGAAGTCGAAACCTCCGTAGGTGATAAGAGCCACGATGCTTTTGGCGTTCTCGTCGATATTCCCGTCCACCCCATCGATCAGATCGGGGCGGCCGTAGACGTAAACCCGGTCGTCCGGGCCGGGGTCGGGGTTGCCCATCGTTATCCAGCGGAGCTGGGCTCCGTTGCCGAGGTCGATGACATCGCCAACCGTGGGCTGGACCCTGGTTTCGACTCCCCCGGAGTAAAGCCCGGAGATGCCGGAACCGTCCACCCGCTGGGAACCGCCCCGGTCGTAGCAGATCGGGATTCTTCCCACTCCCTCATATACGATCGGGGTTTCTTCGTCGTCTTCCTCTTCGGTCCCCTCGGCCACGGTGCGGAAACCGTAGGCATGGTCGGCGTCGAAGTGAGAACAGATCCCGTAATCGATGTGATCGATGCCCTGGTCGTCGAGGAGGTAGAGCAGTTCCCGCGAACACTGGTAATTATAGCAGCCGAAAATGTTAGTATAACCGCAGTCCATCAGCCAGACGGTTCCGTTGGGGGCGATCATCAAATTGCACTGGGCTCCGCATTTGCCGGAGTTTCCCGAGCCGGGCGATCCCGGCCAGACCTGGAAGATTCTCAAAAGTCCCGTCGGCTCCGGGGTGGGCCGGGGGGTGGCGCCGCCGCAGGTCATCAGGGTCCAGGATTGACCGGTCCCCTTCCCCGCTTCCACGTAGGTCAGATCGGCGGTTCCGAAATCATCTTTCATCCAGTGCCACTGATCGTTGTAGCAGTCCTCGTGGATCTGGTTGTGATAGGCGCAGGAGGCCTGCATCTTGTAAGAGCCCTGCGTCAGCGGGCGGAGAAGATATTCGCCGTTTTCATCGGTCATGGTGATCGCTACCACTTCCGACTGGTCGGCCCAGGGGCGTCGGCAGACGACGGTCACGTCGGGAACGCGTTCGCCGTCCGGATAGCCACCCTTTCCCCAGATGGTGCCGTAGATCCAACCGCCTTTTTGCAGGGGAAAGTCGGCGCCGGTTTCGTTGGGGATGACCCAGTCGGCGGTTTCCCAGGTATCTTTTTGATCGTAATACTGGGAGAGGTAAACTGCTTCATCCATTGCCCCTCCCGTCCTCGCCTGTAGCCGGTAGGGCCCCGGGGTCAATCCATCGATCAGGTAATTTCCGCTGGAATCGGTCCGGTCGGCGCCGGCGCCGTAGTTTCCGGCCGCCCAGACCAGGACATCGATCAGCCCGTCGCCGCTGTCGGCGTCGTACACCCGCCCGGAAATGGTTCTTCCTTCCTCGAGGGGAAAGTCCACGTTTTCGCTGTTGGTCGGAACCCAGGTGGCTTCATCGGCGGCATACTTCTGGTTGAAATACTGGGGAACATAGGGCAGCTCGGGCAGAGCCCGGAGACGGTACATCGTCGGAACCAGGTCATCGATCTGGTATTCTCCGGCGGCGTTGCTGTAAGCGGTTCCCGTGTCCCCTCCCACCCCGCTGGTGGCCTGCACCAGAATATCGGGCATAGGCAGGCCGGTTTCCTTATCATAGACAAGGCCTTTGATCGGCCCGGGAAAAACCGGTCCCGGCGGGATGAGCTTGAGCACGGTCACTCCGGTCATTACCAATCCGTAATAATCTTCCCCCCACACCATGGTGTGATTGTCGTGGTCCCAGGTGTCATGGAGATAAATTATATCTCCGGAAGTATCGTAGCCGAAACCCAACATGGTGTGTCCCCAGACGTGGATGATGACCGGCCGTCCGGCGTCGATCTCTTCCTTGAAATCATCGAAGGTGAAGCCCAGGCCGGGATCGGAACCGTAGCCTTTTATGTACTGAGAATAGTTTTGCAAAGCCGAGTAGCCCCGGGAATCGACGAAGAGCCGCAGGCCGTGACAGCCGTCCCGGCTCGGCGGATCAAAATATTCGCAGTCGGTGAAATCGTAAAGCGGCGAGCCGTCCACATAATTCCAGAACGTGGTGGATCCGTCGCAATTGCTCCAGCTCGACTGGTTGGTTCCCATGAAATCGCCGGTGCAGTCCCTCTGGATGTGCTCGGCCCAGTTCCCGATCCAGGGATCGGGATCGCAGTTTCCGTATTCAATCCAGTAGTCGTCCACATGGCCCCTTTCCGCCAGGCCGTCGTAGCCCTGGTGGGTCGCGCTGAGGGGGCACTCTTCCGCGCCCCATGCCGCGTTGGTCACCGGGCAGACACCGCCGTTGGTAGGGCCCGTGTACATATCCGGGTAACTGGTCCGGTCGTAAAAGCCCACCAGCATGGCCGCGGACGTGGCGGAGCATCCGTAGCACCAGTCGAAGGCGGGAACCTCAGAGAGGATATTGATTCCCCGGGACTTATCGGGACGAGGAAGGGACGCGGGGGGAGCCCGGAAGCCCTCGGGGGGACGGCCCGGGAAAATGGTTTCTTCGATCAGCTTTCCGTTCTTCTCGAATCTTCTGGTGACGTACGGATTGGCTGATTTCCCTTCCACTTCTTTCCACCCGCCCTCGGGGTCGGCCGGCGCCGCCGGAAGAAAGATGAATGTCAGAAAAAGCCACGCGATAATGACAAAGCCTTTCCCGGCCGTTTTAATCATCGTGAGCCTCCTTATCGGGGAACGAATTTAGTGCTTTTTTGAACAAATATCTATTAATAATAGTATCTTATTCCATAGTTTTGTCAAGCAAACCATGGGGATTATCCCGGATTATTTCCCGCCGCTCGATGCTCCTGATTTTTGATGGCGACCAATTCGATTTCTCCCCAGGCGCAAACCTTTCTTCCCATTATTATTACTCCTCCCATTATTCCGTCGATTTTATTCGTAAAGGCGATGGCTTCTCTCCAGGTTGAATCACGGGGTGAGTATATCCGGTTGGCCAGAGCGGTGGCGGCGGCGTCGGCGAGCGGGGCGGTGGCGGCGACCGCCACCGCCGCGCCGGCGCGGCCCCAGCTCAGGGAAGGTCCCACCCTCCCGGAGGAGGTGGCGACTCCCAGGGGCGTCCGGCGGGGGTCGATGACTATCCCCAGTCGTCCGGAAAAATAGTTTTTCTCCCCCGCGTAGACGGAAACAGTTCTTTTTTTTCGGGAGGCGATAAAAATATCGCCTCCGTTCTCCACGATGATCTCGGGCCAGAAGGAGAGCAAGTCTTCGCCCACCAGATGAGCGAGCGCTCCGGCCACCGCCGCCATCGGGCCCACCCCGCAGCGCGCGGAGGCTTTCGCCATCTCGCGGACGATCCTCGGGGCTCCTTCCTCCACCGCCAGCGGCAGAACGCTGCGGCGGAAAGCGGGATTTTTCTTCAGGTACTTCTTGAGCTCTCCCCGCCAGTAAAGTAAAGACCGGCGCGCTTCGGATGAACATTCCCGGGGGGAAAGGATGAAGAGATCGGATTCGCCCTCCCGGATTCGAGTCGGGCGCAGATCGCTGTCTTCGGAAGTAACCCTGTAGTCGGTGGATACGGTCTTCATCTACTGTTTCAATTCCCAGCTTGCACCGCAGGAGGGGCAAACGCCCTGGCTTTGGGCGGCTTCGATCCGGAATTTTTTTCCGCACTTCCAGCATTTCAGGGTGATCGGCCCGGAAGGCAGTTCGGCCGGAGGAGGCGGCGGTGGGGCTTCAGTGTAATCGTAAAGGATAATTTTGTTTTTCATGCTGGCGAAGGTCTTGGTGCCGATGCCGTAAACTTCCATCAGCTCTTCCAATCTTTTGAAGCCGCCGTGGTCCTGGCGGTATTCGATGATCCGGCCGGCTTTAACCGGCCCGATCCCCGGCAGGTTCTCGAGCTCGGTCTGGGTGGCCTTATTGATATTGATTTTGCCGGGTTTTTCCCTCCGGGCAACCGCTCCTCTTCTCACCTCCTTTTTCCCCTCGGAAGTTTTGACGGTGATCAGTTGACGGCAGGCCGAGTATCTCTTGGGGCCGATCCCGAAAACCAGGGTGAGATCCTCCGGTTTGGCAAAGGGGCCGTTTTTTTTCCGGTGATCGATAATTCTTCGGGCGATCACCGAGCCGATGCCGGGAAGCTGCCTCAGTTCTTCCTCCGAAGCAGTATTGATGTTGATCTTTTCCTGTCCTTTCCCCGGCGGCGAGTTCAGCAATAGGAACAGCAGGATGACGAAAAATTTAACGGGGAGGCAATGCTTCCTCGTTTTCATTTTCACGGTTTTTATGAAGAACCGCCTCCTTCAGGACGCGGAGGCTGTTCCGGACGGGGGCGTAGCCCGGGTCTATTCTCCGGGCGGTCTCCAGCTCCCGGCGGCAGCGCTCGAAATCATGAAGAAGAAAATAGATCGTGCCCAGGCGATGGTGAGCCTGAACCAGGTCGGACTGGAGCTCGAATGCGGCGGTGAAGTTCTCGATCGCTTTCCGGAAAAGATCGCGGTTCCCGTAGGTTATGCCCAGATCGTAATAGATTTCTCCCAGTTCCAGGTAGGCGGAGAGATAATCCGGATCGCGCTCCAGCGCCCGCCGGTAGTATTCGATCCTCTTATAGGAACCGCGGGGAGAAGCGAGGGCCTTTTCCCGGTATATCCGGGATATCCTCAGGTCCATTTCACGGTGGAGGCACTCCCCGCCGCTGAAGATCAGGAGACGGAGGGCGAGGTTGAGAACCATGTAGCTGGAAATGAAAGTTATCAATCGGGATAGCTCGCCCGGGTTAACAAAAAGGCTACTGAAACCGATCGCCCGAGTTCAGTAGCCGGGTTCCCACTCTTTTTCCGGAGGCGGAAAAAGCGGGCGGGGAAGAAGAAATTATTCTTGCCGCTCCCTCAGCGTGTCGCCTCCGCGTCTTCCAGCTTCTTGCTGAGGTAGCCTCCGGTGAGAGCATCGATATTTGCGGTCAAACGGGCGATTCGAAGTTGCAGGTCTATTTTGGCCCTGACGTCGGAAGGGGGTGAAAAGAGAGTTTCAATCTGGGCCCGGCGGCGGTCGAAAAAGTAGGTATTGACTTCTTCCAGAACGTCCTGGCGGAGCTCCACCAGTTCCCGCGCTTCCTTGCTGATGTACCGCTGCTCCTTGTTGTAGAGAAAGTCGCGCAGATCCCATTCCAGCTGGATTCCCCATTCGCGTTCTTTTCCCCGATCCGACGAACTTCCCGTGGTGGTGTTGGTCCCCTCGCTCTGCCCCTGATTTTCTTCGCTCGACCAGCCGTAACTTACATCACTTGTATTCTCCTCAACCATGGACCAGGAAATCTCGGCCGGGTTATCCGAACTCCACTCCTGCCCGAATTTATCCACGTAGCCTTCTTGAGTGGAGTAACCTTGTTCGAAACCGGTGGAATATTCTATCTCCGAACTGCTTTCGAGCTCGGTGGAAGTAGCGGTTTCCAGCTCGTGCGAGATGTTGTACTTGAAAGTGACTTCGGGCAGAAAAGCCCGCAGGGACGCTCCGCGCCGCCAGGCGGCGATCTTATCGGGATGAACTTCGGCGTAGCGCATCGCCGCCTGCTGGATCTCTCCGTAGCTGGGCTCGAAGGCGAAGAGCGCTTCCAGGTCGGCCATCGTTTCTATGGGCGGGGGTTGGGTCCTCAGCTCCTGACTGGAACCGAGGGAGAAAAGCAGAAAAAGACACAATATTCCTGCCGCAAATTGAAAGGCTCTTCTCGGGATCATAGCCGCCTCCTTGATCGCTTTATGTATTAATTATGTTTGTCTCAGATTAATAGTATCCGGTCATGGTCGAAACCGTGCTTATCAGGGGAACCTTGGGCAACGGCGGGGAGGGAGTCTCTTTTTCCCTCTCTTTTATCGTCCGGCTGAAGTATCCCCCGGTCAGAGTATCGAGGCTGGCGTTCAGCTGCTGGATCCTCAGCAGCATCTCCACCCGGGAGTAGGGATCGGCCGGGGGATTGAGGATCATGTCGATCCGGGCCGACCTCCGATCGAAATAGTAGAGGGTGACCTGCTCCAGGACGTCCTGGCGAAGCTCCACCAGCTCCCGGGCCTCCTTGCTGATATCGCGCTGCTCCCGGTTATAGAGGAAATCTCCGAGTTCCCACTCCAGCGTCAGGGACCATTTTTCTTCCCGCTCTTTGCGGTCTTCGGTGTCGGTGGAATAAGACCACTTGGAAGTGCTGCCGCTATACTGGCCCTCCGAATATCCATATTTAGTTTCAACCTCGCTTGACCAAGCATCCTCCCAGATGTATATCCCGGCGGTGTACTGCTGCTCGAAATAATCACCATAACCGGACTCCCAAACTATTTGCTGATCCGCCTCCTGGGAGAATTCTTCTTCGTAGTGATACTCGCTTTCCTGATCGACATCCCAGGACCAGCTCCGGTCCATGGTGTAACCGAGCTTGACCTCGGGGAGAAAGGCCCGCAGGGATGCTCCCCGCCGCCAGCCGGCGATCTTGTCGGGATGAACTTCGGCCCAGCGGGCCGCGGCCTGCTGCACTTCCACCCAGGTCGGCTCATTCTTGAACCATGGTTCCAGGTCTTCCAGGCCGGTGACCTCTTCCACCGGTACCGTTTCCGCTCCGGGGACGGTTTCAAGAGCGATTTTTTCCAGCTCGAGGCGGGGCGCCTCTTCGCTGAACTCGTTCAGGGTGATGATCAGATCGTCAATGCCGTCAGCGTCGAGGTCCACGCGTTCGCTTTCCCCCACTTTCAATTCCAGGCTCTGGGGGTCGGATTCGATTTCGATCCGGACCGTTCCGGCGGTTTCGTCGATATCGATAATCGATATGCTGTGGCGTTCGCTCCCATCAAGGGTGATTTCGCAGCTTCCGCTCAGCGCCACTTTCTCGCCGCTGGAGAGGTCGAAACATTTCGGGGGCGCGCTTTCAAAAACCCGGTTGTCGGTGATCAGCCAGATGATACCGGGGTTGAGGGGGTCGAAAGCGAGAAAGTTGCTTCCCCGGAAAAGAAGGCCGAAGGTGAGCCGCCGCCATTGATCGCCGCCGTCGGCGGTGGCGAAAACGCCGCGCCGGGTAGCGAGATACACGGTTTTGGGATCGAGGGCGGAGATGAGAAGGTCCCGCACTTCGGCGGTGCCGAGCCCGAGGCCGGCGGCGTTTTCCCAGCTCTCACCGCCGTCGAGGCTTTTAAAAACTCCCCCCTCGCTCCCGGCGTAAACCACATCCGGCTGCGAGGGCGCGAATTCAAGAGCGTGGATCCGGTTGGCTTCCCGGGAAGCTTTGACGAAGCATTCTCTCCAGGTGGCGCCCCCGTCGGTGCTTTTGAATATTCCGTAACCCTCGGTTCCGGCTAAAACGATCTGAGAATCGAAGGGATGAACGGCGAGAGCGGAGATGACCTTATCGCCGATCCTTCCCGGCGGGCGCTCCCAGGTGCTGCCCCCATCCGACGAGCGGGCTAAACCGTTCAGGGTCCCGGCGAATACCGTGTCGGGACGGGATGGATCGATCGCCAGACAGAGGCTGGCAGACTGGGTGGGGTTCAAACCCTGGTAAACCTGCGACCAGGAGTCGCCCCGGTCGGTGGACTTGTAAATTCCGTTGAAGGTGGCGGCGAAAATGTTATCCGGGTTGGAGGGATCGATGCTGATGTACGTCACCCCGCTGACCTCCGGGATTTCCGGTTCGGGAGTGGCGGCGGCTTCGGCTTCGGCCGGGGCGGCGGCGGACGCGGCCAGAGCGCTTTCCCGGGCGCTGAGGTCGCGCTCGGCCGTGTTCACCGCGGCCCGGGCTTCACTTTCCCGGGCCCGGGCCTGCTCGAGGGCGGCCTGACGCGAGTTAACTTCCGCCTGGGCGGGAGGTACCTCGGCTTCGGCGGCGGCGAGAGCGTCTTTCAGCTTATCCCCTTCTGAAGCGTGGGACTTGAGATAATCTATCAAAACCCTTTTCTTTTCAATCGTGGTGAATGGGGCGGGAAGTCCGCGCTCGCCGAGCCAATCGTCGAGCTGGTCGGAAGCATCCTCCCAGCCTTCATCGTAGGGCTCCGGCATGCCTTCGACCTCGGAAGTGGAGAGGGGATCGGGGCTCCAGGCCGCCCGGGCCGTCTGGGCTTTCCGGAGCGCGGCCTGTTTTTCATCGAGGGTGGCCTGTGCTTGAGCGAGCTGGATTTCCAGGCTGCTCACCGTTTGGGCGGCGGCGGCGCTGGTTTCTTTCTTTCCCTCCAGCTCGGTTCTGACCTCGCCGACCCGAGCCTCCGTCTCGGTGAGCTCGGTGGCCTGCTCTTCGACCGCGCGGCTCCGGGCGGGAGCGACTTCATCTCCTCCGGTTTCCTCGATCAGGAGTATGGAGCGGAGCGCTTCCTCGTCGACGATTTCGGAGAGGGAAATTTTATCTTCGCGAAAACTTTTGAGAGCGGTCCAGGTCCCCCCCCCGTCCGAACTGCGCAGGATCTGCTGATCGGTGCCGATGTAAATCGTTTGAGGATCAAGGGGATCGATGGCCAGGGTTCTTAAATCGTCTTTCAGGGTGGTGTATTTCGCTTCCCAGTCAGAGGCCAGCTGGGAAGTAAAAACTCCGGAGGAAAGAAACAGAATCAGTCCCGTCAGGGCCAAGGAAACACAGGCGTAGAAAGCGAAACTCCTGGCTCCAATCATGAGTGACCTCCTTATGATGATTGACTATATTGGCGAATTATTTTATGTATATTAGGAAAATATATTTCCCGGGTCAATGAAAAAAACAATCTTTTTATTTTATTTATTACTGGCGCTCCTGGCCAGCGCCATCGTGTATTCGCCCTCCCTCCGCTACCCTTTCGTCTGGGATGACATGGAGGTGGTGCGGGACAACGCTTATCTCCGCGCTCCGATTTCCCCGCTGCTTTTCTTCCGGCCTCATTTCTGGAAGCATAAGCTCCCCATATCACAGATCGATTACCGGCCGCTGCAGATGTACGCCCTGCGGGCGATCGCCTTTTTCGGCGGGAGGGATCCCCTCCCCTATCATCTCAGCAATCTACTTCTCCATCTTCTGGTCTGTTTTCTCGTCTGGCGCCTGGTCGGTTATCTTGCGAGCGGGCCTTTCATCCCCTTTCTCACCGCGGCCTTTTTCGCATTTCATCCCGTGCATGTGGAAACGGTGATAAACGCCCGGAACATCTCCGAGCTGCTGGCGGCCGTTTTTATCCTCCTGGCGTTTATAAGCTTTATCCGCCGCTCTTCAATCGGAGCGACGCTGATTTCGCTCTTCTGTTTTATCCTGGCCGTTCTCTGCAAGGAGAGTTCCCTGATTTTTCCCCTTATCCTGCTGGCTTACCTTTTATTCCAGAAAAATAGGAAATACGACGCGCTGGCCAGAACAATCCCCTTCTGGCTGGCGGCCGGGGCCGGAGCGGTTGCCAAGATCATGATGGGTTCCGTGGGAGGGGGAGAAAGCGGTCCGCGCCTGACCCAGATTATCCCGGCCGTTTCCAAACTGCTGGTGATTTATTTTCGCCTTCTCGCTTTCCCGGTCCACCTCCGCGTTCTTTACCCCTTCTGTAAACCCGTCGGCCTGCTCCGGCCGGAATGGTTTTTCTTCATAATCGCCGCCGGGGGCGTGCTGTTGATCGGCTTTTCCATCCGGAAACAGAATCGCCTTTTCTTCTGGGCTTTTTCCGGTCTCCTGATAAGCCTGCTGCCCGCTCTCACCAAAATCGGCCAGCGGGGTAGGATCGTGGCCGAGCAGAGGCTGTATTTCCCCTAGTTATTTTTCTGCCTGCTGGGGGCGGTTTTTTTCGAGCGGCTCGCCGCTTCGGGCCGGAGAGCTTTCCCCCGGATCGTTGTCGTTTCCGTTCTTGTCATCTGCCTGGCCTTCGCCGGGCTGAGCCGGGAATACATCCGGAGCTGGCGGAGCAACTTCGACCTCTGGAACCGGGTGACGACCCTTTCTCCCGCCTCGGCGCTGGCCCATAACAATCTGGGCGCGATTTTCCACCGCCGGGGCGATGACGAAAGGGCGCTGGCCGAGTTGAAAATAGCGGTGCGCCTCCAGCCGGACCACAAGGAAGCCCATAATAATATCGGCGTTTTGCATAGTGCAAACGGCAACTGGGAAGAAGCGGTTTATGAATTTAAAAAAAGTCTGGAAGGCGATCCCGAATACCAACCCGCCCTTATCAATCTCACCGAGGTTTACCTGCGCCTCTACCGGATGCGGGAAGCGGAAGATACGGTCCGGCGTGCGATCGAATTAAATCCCCACGTTCCCCGCGCTTACAACGCCCTGGGCATCGTCATGGAAAAGAAAGGGGAAAAAGAGCGAGCATGGGAGGCTTATTCGAAAGCGGCCCGGCTGAACCCGGAGTTCGCCGTTCCCCTGCGAAATCTGGCGGTTTCTTACCTGGAGGCGGGAGAAGATGAAAAAGCGATCGAAACGGCGCTTCAAGCGATCAGAAGAAAACCGGAGCGGGCGGAGGGTTATCTGGTTTTAGCCCGGGCCTACATTTCGCGGGGCGATCTCGACCAGGCCCGGATATATCTGGAGGAGGCTCTGCGCCGCGACCCCGGGAACCCTCGGATAAAAAGCCGTCTCTGGGCCCTGGAAAGCTACTGATCACTCGTTCTGCGACGAGCTGCTCAGATCATCCACCGCGTCGGAAATTTCGTCGATTTCCTGGGTGTCGTCTTTGACGTCTTCCACCGCGTTGAGAATATCGCCCAGGATGTCCGAATTATCCTTGAGATCCCCGACGTCTCCGGCGATATCGTCGATCTCAGACGTGTCATCGGCGATGTCGTTCACCGCCCCGGCGATATCGGGGATATCTTCGGTGTTGTCCTCGATCGAATCGAGGCGCGAATCCATGTCCGGGATTGCGGAGGTATCGTCCTGAATACTATCTACGGTGCTGCCGATATCGTCGATCTCCTTCGTCTGGGATTCTACCTTCAGCATCAGATTCTTCAGCTCGGTGTTGCTCTGGACCAGGAGGGCGAGCTTCTGGAGGAGGAGCTGCTGCTGCTGGAACAACTCCTGCTGCTGCCGGAGAATCCGGTTCTGGACCGCCTGATCGGTCTTGAACTCTATTTTAAACAGATTCCGGTTTTCGATCAGATGGATGCCCTGGGGACTTTCTTCCAGCGAGAGGTCGCTGCTGGAGCGGAGCAGGCGGGGGGAGCGGCGGGCGGTTATCTCCCGGAAGAGGGAGAGGGCTCCCGCCATCTTCTCCTGGGCAAGAGCTTCGTCGCCATCGTCGCGGGCCCGGTAGGCTTCGCTGAGAATGCTATAGGCCCGCTCCAGTTCGGCTTCCGGCTGCGGGGAAATTTGCGCTCGCGCTTGAAAAGAGCACCAAACTGCCAACCCGGTCAGAATCCAGATCACCGCTGTTTTCATTTCCTTCTCCTTTTTGCGTTTGTCGACCCAATTTCAGCAGAATGATTATATATCGCAATAAGTTATTCTGTCAACCCGCCCTCCCCCAGGCAATAGAGGTAACGGCACTCCGTGGCGGCGAGAATCTTTCCTCCCGCCAGCGAAAGCCAGCTCGGTCCGCTCCAGGGGAGAGAATACTTCCAGATCACGTCTCCGCTGAGGGCGTGGAGGCAGTATAATTTTCCCTCCCCGTCTCCAAAAAGGACCTTTCCGGAAGAGACGATGGGAGAAGAAACCACCCGGTCGGGAAGAGAAAACGACCAGATTTCTTTTCCGGTTCCTCCTTCCAGGCAGTGCATTTTTTTATCCATCGAGCTGAAATAGATCAGCTTGCCGGAAATGACGGCATGGGTGGTGACGGCCTCGCCGGTTCTGAATTTCCAGATCGGCCTCCCGGCGGCTATATCGAGGCAGTAAAAATATTTATCCCCGGAACCGAAAAATACTCGTCCCCGGGCGCAGGCCGGCGAGGCGGTTATCGGCCCGCCGGTTTTGAACGACCAGCGTTCCTTTCCGCTGGCCAGGTCGAGGCAGTAGAGGTTGCCGTCGCGGGAGGCGGCTAGGACCCGATCCTCCAGGACGGCCGGGGAAGCGGTGACCGCTTTCTCGGTTTTATAATCCCAGAGTTCCTTTCCCCGCTCCGCATCCAGGCAGTATATTTTGCCGTTGTTGCATCCCAAAACCAGATGCTGTCCGGAAAGCGCCGGTGTGGAATAGAGGAGATCAAAAAAGCGCCGCCTCCATTTTCTCCGTCCGCGGTCGGTGTCGAGGCAGACCACTTCCCCTTTTTCTTCGGTGACGGTCTTGAGGACGTAGGAAGTTGAAAAAAGCCCGCTTTTCTTTTCCCTTTCCAGCCAGGATTCCCTTCGGGAAACCGCAGCGAAGAGGTTGTTTCCCTCTCCCACCGGGGAGGCGACGAAGGAGCCGGAGAAACGGCGGTCCCAGAGCCGGCGCCCGTCCGAAAGGCGCAGGCAGCTCAATTTCCCTTTGGTGTCACCGATGAACACCATGCCGTTCAGGACCGCCGGCGGGGAGATGAATTCGCTCCGGCTCTTGAAATTCCAGAGCAGCCGGGGGGAATCGGGGATTTCCCCCCACCCACCCCGCCGCCCGGCGCTCTGACCCCGGTGGGTCCAGGATGATGCGGGATCCGCCGGGCTCTGGGATAAAGCTTCACCCGGAAAATATAAAGATACGGAGAAGATGAAACATAGAGTTTTAAAAATGGTAGAATTAAAAGTATTTCTCTTTATTTTTGGGTGATTTTTCATCGCGAAGAATCCAACGGGGACTCGGGCTGACCGCCTTTTTCCCGGAGTATAATGTGTTCTTTCTCCGCCCGGTCGGCGGCGAGGCAGAAGGCCCGGAAATCCCGGTAATCTTTTCGGGGAAGGGAAATAACTTTCAAAATAAATTCCCGCCGGCAGATGAGTTCGTCTCCATCTTCCGCGTATTCGAAGCGGAAGGAGGCGAAGGGAGATTCAAGTTCCGTTGCCTCCGGCAGTTCCTGAATCTCGTAACCTCCGGGGAGACGGTAGCGCTCATCCAGGCTGATCCGCCGGAGGTAATCGAATTCCAGGGCGTAGTTCCTTTCCTCCTTCCGGGCGAACCGGGTGAGCAGAGAAAAACGGTGCAGCGGTGAAAAGGTCATCCTCCCCGGGGAAAGATGAGCGAAGTGGTCAAGATCGTAGCGGCAGGATATGACGACATTATCCGACAGATCATCCAGACCGCTGAAGTCCGCCCCGGAGAGCTTCGCACCCGGAGCGGTCTGATTGACTGCCTTGCCCCAGAGCTCTTCGCGACGCCCCTTGACCCGTAATCCCATGCGGTATATCTGGTTGTAGCTGCCCGCGAGGGTCATGGTCTCGGCGACCGAGATCGAACCGTCGTTTTTCAGCTCGATCCGGTCAGATATCTCTTTGAAATTCCGGCCGGGCGACGTCACCGGGGTTCGGCGGTAATGGTAGTCATCCCCGAGAAGAACGATGGCTTCCACTCCCTGATCGTCGGCAGGGAGGTGGGGAAAATTTAAATATTGCGCAGTCCCGTCCAGGAAAAAACCTTCTGCGATTTCCGGCTGCTTAGGGATGTAAACCAGGATGTGATTGGTCTGAGGGCAGGGGACCCGGCGGAATATTTTACCGCTGCTGCGGACGCGGATACCCGCGTAATGAGCGGTGATGCCGAGTTCCTTCAGCATCGCGATCATCAAAGTGGCCTTATCCTTGCAGTCGCCGTACTGGAGAGAGAAAATGTTGACAGCGCGGTGCGGTTTTTTCCCGAAAATGCCCCGGCTCAGGTTGAGGTAGCGGATCTCGCCGATGATGTAATCGTAGACCGCCTTAATTTTTTCCTCTTTTGTCGTCAAACCTTCCGTGAGCTGCCCCAGTTTATCCCGGATGGCCGAATCGATTTCAAACTGGTCCTTGATCAGGCTGTTCTGCCATTGGGCCAGTTCATCCCAGGAAATGATGGTGGAGACGGACACCAGAGCTGCCAGATCGCGCTGGGGAGGACGGTGGTATTCATCCTGAATCTGGCGGTTGTTCTCCGACTCCCAGATATGAACCGGAATATCACCGACGATCTCCCGCCGGTAAATTATCTCTTCACCCCGGCGGAAGAGCCGAAACTTTTTTTCCGGCGGGAGGGCGAGAACGTACTGGCTTTTCAGGATCGGATTCCGGTCCTGGAAATAGAATGTCTGGTAGTAATGGCGGTCGAGCCAGCCCCCGCTCTGCCGGTCCACCGTGTATTTCCATTCCACGACTGAACCCTCCTCGAGGGCGGGAAGGGAGATGATGCCGGGCCTGATATCGGTCGCTTCCCGTTCCTCACCTTCCGGGGAAATGGTCAGCGCTTTTTCCAGCTTCAGGGTGTTCAGGCGGGGAACCGTGATCTGGCTGTACTGGCTGATACCCTTCTGATTCAGGATCTTGACCACCTGGTGAACCAGCTGACTGGAGGAGCCGTCTTCGAAGACCTGGTCGATCGCCTGATCGAACAGAATCAAAGCGGAGGCCCGGGGATAATCTCCGGCCTTCGGGGCGGACTCGAGCAATTTTCCGGCCTCTTCATCGGAGAGCTCGTAGGTCTGAAAAATTATGTTCTGCTGCGGGTTGAGGTGATTTAACAATTCCCGCAGCCAGAGATCATCCGGCTTATCGCGGAGAGCGGCTTCCCAGATTTCCACCGCTTTATCCTTCTGGCCCAGTTCGTAGTATATCTTGCCCTGCTGTACCCGCGCTCCGTGGTGATGAGGGCAAAAACGAAGTATCTTCCGGCATTCGAGCAGCGCCGCGGCGGATTTTCCGAGAGCCCGGTAACAGCGGGAGATTTTTAAAAAAACCTCATCCGCCAGGGGCTCGAAACCGATGATCCGACGGTAGAGCGATATCGCCTTTTTAAATTCTCCCTGTTTTTCGTAAAGGCGGCCGAGGCGCCGCCGGGCGTCGCGATCGACATAATCATTCTTCAGAGCGCTGAGGTAAGCGTCCCGGGCGGTTCTCCAACGCATTTTCTCCTCGGCGTAAACCCCGAGATTATTGTGGGCCCAGGCGGAATCGGGATTGATTTCGACCGCGGCTTCAGTCTCGCGGTAAGCATCCTCCAGCCACTTCTTATAAAAGTAGATCAGTCCCCGGTAGAGACGGCCGGGGAGAAAGGAGGGATTTTTCTTCACCACCTTTTGAATGTTATCAAGGGCCCGGTCCCACAGTTTTTTGTCGGCGTAGTATTTCGCAAGTTCGTAATGCGATAGCAGGGGAGCTCCCTCCTGCCGGGAGACTGTTTTTAACTGACGGAGTGCCTGAGCGGGTTTGGAGTCCCGCCAGTAGGTTTGCCCCAGGCAAAGGCGGTAAAGGGAGCAGGCGGGATAAAGCGAAAGGAGATCCTCGAGAACTGAGATTGCTTCCTGAAGATAATCCCGCCGCAGAAAAATCTGGGCCAGCAAAAATTTCTCTAACGGAGCCAGCTCCCCTTTTTCGTTTTTGGATTCCAGAACGCCCCCGAGGCCGGTGTCCACCTCGGCGGCCAGCACATTCCCGGCGGAGTAGCACCGGGGAGAAAAAGACGCCGCCAGTTCGGCGACAGGAAAACCTTCGGGATCGGTAATCCGGAGCCCGACTCTCCAGGGACCGCGGTCGAGACAGGTTTTGATCAGGATTTTGTTCCATCCGGGTTTGAGGAAAGCGCCCGCGGTATCCTGATCCAGGCGGAAAGAGCGGTCCTTGTCACGGGTGAGGAGAAGCTCGTCGTTCAGCCAGAATTTAAGACGCCCGTCCGCGCTGAGACGGAAAGCAACCGGGCGAGACCGGGGTGAACGCACGTAGGTCAGCAGGTAAGCCGCCGCCCCCCAATTCGGTCTCAGAACCGCTCCCAGGTCGAGGTGGCCGGAAAAATCGAAGTCCCGTACCATCTCCCATTTCACCTTCCCTCGCTTGCCGTCGTACTCCGCCACCGGGTCGATCGAATTTTCCGGGGGATATATTTCGTCGAAACCTGAGTTCTGCTGATTATCGAAAGGGCCGATAACCTGCCAGGCCGGCCAGAAATCCAGCTCTTTGAAGCGGGCCCGCGCCGATTTAAGGTTTCCCGCCTCGAGATAAAGGCGGCCCGAATACCAGCGGCTCAGGGCGCGGACCGCCGGTCGCACCGGGGCTTGAGACAGCCGCGATAAAAGTTGGAGCAATGTTTTTTCCTGCTTCCGGGTCAGGTTGAGCTTGACTATCTCCGGAATAGTCACTTCCGCCCCGGCGTCACCCTGCCGCAGACTCCGGTAAAAATGGCGGAAAGCCGCCGCTTCATCTCCTTCCATCCGGTAAAGCCAACCTAAAATCTGGTGGGCGAGAGCGGCCCCGGCGCGATCCTCCGCCGCCCGGCGCAGGAAAACTATAGCTTCTTGCCGCCGGGAAGAATGGAGAGCCCCGATGCCCCCGGCGAGATCATCTTCTCCCCCGTCGATCTGATTCGGAAGCAGGCTGACGAACAGTAAGAAGAAAACGATTTTTCCCGGTGTTCTCATGTAATTTGGGTCTATGCCCCGAAAGTGCGTACTGAATGGGTCTTATCCCCGGCCGGTCGCCGTTAATCTCCGTAATTTTTCCAGTGCCTTGAGGTAATGCGAACCTCTCCAGAATATTTTATCGCAAACGCGGCAGCGGAAAAAATTTTTCTGATGGGTGAATACATAAGGGGGAACGACATCCCGGATGCTCTCTTTCTCCACCGGCTCGAGTTTCTGATTGCATTCGCAGCAGCGGCTGAAAACGAGTTCTTCCCGGAGCCCCAACCTCAGCTCGGTAAAGACCTGAGCGAGTTGCTCCTCCCAGAAAGGGCTCCGGATGAGCAGGTAAAACGGCAGGGACCGCTCCGCGCCCAGGTGAGTATCTCTGGTCAAGATGACCCTCTTTTCCCGCAGGGCGGCGCCGATCAGGAAGCCGTCGGAGACGCGCTTACGGTAGGCGGTATCGAGACCGGCGATCCGAAGCCAGCGGGCCAGGCGGCCGCACATCTCGTCAACTATGAATCTGGGATCAGAAGTTGGCACAAATGTTGCTAAGGCAACGAACTATACCGCGGATCGAATCCAGCATGTTAAGATACATGGAGGAAGCTTTGATCGGGCATATTCCCCGGATCAGACGCTCTTCGTGTTCGATATCGTATTGATTCATCAGCCGAGAGAGTTGCCGGCAGCGGGATGTTATTTTTTCTCTTTCCTCTTCGGAGCCGGAAGGACTCAATTCGATAACCAGTTGAAATAGTTCGGCAACCGATTGCCAGAGATAATCGAGCTGACCGTAGGCGCGGTCGCTGAACATGATGTTTTCAGCGATTCTGATTTTCAGCTCTTCCATGAAAGTAGCGAATTTCCGCGATATCATCCTGAGATTATGAAGCTCGTTCAGGGCGGGACGGATTTGTTCCATATCGTTCCGGGAAGGCTTATTCAGACACAATTCCAGCAACTGCTCGGCTTTATCCTCAAGTTCGCCGTTGATGGAATCGTTCGCCTCCCCGGCGGCTTTCAGCTTGTCACGGTCGAAAAAACCCAGCGACCGGCGGATCAGGGGAAGAATGGCCAGAAGTTTTTTTGCTTCTTCCTGTGTCTGCCGGCGCACGGATTCAACCTGCTCCGCCGGGCGTGAAGTTGTACTTTTATTTCCATTTTTATTTTTCAACTTCTATCGTCCGGGTCATTTTTGATTTTTCTTTCGGCTTGAGATAAAGCTGCCGGAAAAGGGCGTGAGCCGCCTTCTTTTCTTTCTTGTACAACCGGGGTTTTTTCTCTTTCTTATAGGACTCGGCGATTATCAGGTGGGCCCGGATTCTTTCCCTGATGAAAATCGGCTTCAGTCTTTCCAGGCTCTGCCTGCATATCAATCTCGCCTCTTCCAGTTTTCCTTCTTTGAGGTAGGTTTCTCCCAGGCCGATCTGGGCCCGGGTGTTGCGGGGATAAAGCTGCAGGATCCGTTCGAAAACCCGCCCGGCTATATTAAAGTTTCTTTCCCGGCACAGGCTTTCGGCGAGACCGATCAGCGATTCGAAGGTGTCCTTTCCGGCGATGGCGACGGCCATCCGCCGGTGGAATTCTTCGTCCTCTTTCCGGCCCAGTTCCCGGAAGGCTTCGGTCATTATCCGATGGGCCAGAACCTGTTCCCAGACGAAGCAAAAAAGGGTTTCCCTCAGTCCCCGCTGGCAGCATGAAATCGCTTCTTCGGGAGCGCCGGACTGGAGCGCTATCCACCCCCGGCAGATGGAGACACGGGCGTTGCCCGGGCTCTTTTCCTCGAGCCGTCTCAGATATTTTTCGGCCTCGTCGAATTTTTTTGCCTGGGCCTTCAATTCGGCCAGATGGATCAGGCCCCGGTAGGAGTCTGGCTTTATCCTCAGGATCTCGTTGAATTCATACTCCGCCAGCTTGAGATTTCCCAGCTCTTTGAGCGCGATTCCCAGCCAGGTCCGGGTGCTGAGAGAGCGGGAACGGAATGCGACCGCGCTTTCAAAATTCTGCACCGCTCCGAGAAAGTCCCCGCGACGGAAAAGGAGTTTTCCCATCTCCAGACAGCGCTCGTAGGACTCCCCGTATTTTTCGAAAGCTTCCTGCAAAACCCTGATCGCTTTCTCGAAGTCGCCTTTGCGGGCGTGGATTTTGAAGAGCCGCCGGTAGCTGCGCTCCTTGATCGGGTTGCGGTCGGAGATAGTTTCATACAGGCGGATGGCCTTCTCCGGGTTCGCGCTTCTCCGGTAGAGCTTCTCCAGCCGCAGATAGGCGAGAAAACGGTCGGGGAAACGGCGAATAATCCGACGGTAGGTCCGGATGGCGGAAAACTCCTCGCCGGCGTTTTCGAAAGCCAGGCCCAGTTTGAGGAGGAAGGGGTAAAAATGAGGGTGCTTGCGAACGGCGAAGGCATAGAGGAGCATGGCTTCGCGGTGCTGCCCGTCGCGGCAGAGCAAGCGTCCCAGTCGGAGGAAATTTGTGGAGAATTGGGGATCGGCCTTGATCTCCTTCCAGAGTTGACGCTTTCCCGGATCGGAGAGGCGCTTGGCCAGGTCGGGAACTCCCTTATCCAGTTTGAAACTCTGCGCTTTCATTTATCGGGCGATGGAAAACGAAGAATAAGAATCCGTGGGCCTTTCCCACTCCACGCTCACTTCTTCAACCCGGGACCCGGGGGGCCCGCGGTGAGCCCAGGAAACCATACTGCTTAATTTATCCCGGTCTCCTTCAGCTACTATCTCCACCCGGCCATCATATAAATTTTTCACGTAACCGGTCAAGTGGAGTTCCTCCGCCCGCACCCGCGCCGAGTAGCGGAAGAATACCCCCTGAACCCGGCCGGAGACCCAGATATGAACCCGCGAATCCATTATTCCAACATTCCATTACTCCATTATTCCATATCTAATCGGTATATTTCCCCCAGTATTTTTCCAGAGGATATTTCTCCCGGTTGAGACGCAATTTGGTGCTGATCGCGTCACTGAGATCCAGGTTGAGCATGTGGCAGAGGCTGAGGACGTAGATCGTGATATCGGCGATCTCCTGGGCCACCTCCTCGAACTTTTCGGGATCATTGGTCAGCAACCTCGATTCGGTAATCGTCGCCCATTGAAAATGCTCCATCAGTTCGGCGGCCTCGATGGTGATCGACATGCTTAAGTTTTTCGGGGAGTGGAACTGTTCCCAGTCCCGCTCGGAGACGAAGCGGTTGACCTCCCGCTTGAGGTGGCGGACGGAGCATTTGTCGTCGGAGAGAAGGTGTTCGGCCTGAGGCTGCTCCCGATCTCCCCGATCCGGATGCGAGTGTTCGGCGCGGATTTTTTCCACGATGGGATGATCGGCGGCGGCGAAGTCGAACTGATCGAGGTCCTCGACCCGGATCCAGCGGAAGTCGTGAACATCCCGGGCGACGGCTTCTCCCTTCCGGTAAGCGCAGGTGTAGCCCAGCATCAGGACGTGCTTGGTGTTTTGCTTGTCAACCTGATAATTATGGGAGCTGACACAGAAAATATCTCCGACATCGATCTCGAAGTCGAGCTCCTCCTTGATCTCCCGCCTGAGGGCCCGGGGCGGGTCCTCGGTAAACTCGATTTTCCCCCCGGGGAATTCCCACTTGAGCGGCTCGAGGGCGGAGTCGGGCTTCCTCTGGGCGATCAGGAGTTCCCTCCCCCGCCAGATGATGCCGCAGGTGACGAGGATGATCTGGGACCGCAAAGCCTTTTCCTTATTTTTTGTCATCATCCTGAATCAAGCGTCGCACATTCGAATTTAGGATTCGCTGCTGATAATTATACCGCAACCGTCCCCTCCCCGGTCAAGAGAATACGGGCGGTTCATTACTGTTGACCGGGCCGCTATTCCTGATTATTCTACAGTTTCGGAATTTCGAAGAAGAGGGAAACATTTGAATTATAACCACGAAGTCACGAAGGTCACGAAGACGTCATTAGGTAAAAATAGCATATCTTTAAATATTTTTAAGTTAACTTCGTGGACTTCGTGTCATTCGTGGTTCAATAAAGAGCAAAGACGGTATAAGGGAGGTTTCGGATGCTCTCGAAATTCTTCGGTTTTCAGGAACAGGGAACGGATTTAAAAATCGAAATCGGCGCCGGAGTCACGACCTTCATGACGCTGGCCTATATCATCTTTGTTCAGCCCGCCGTCCTCTCCGGAAAAATGTTCGGGTTCGATACCGGGATGGATTTCGGGGCGGTCACCGTGGCTACCTGCCTGGCCGGAGCGCTGGCGACTTTAATCATGGGATTGTACGCGAATTACCCGATCGCTCAAGCCCCGGGCATGGGAGAAAATTTTTTCTTCGTTTTTACCGTTATTCCTGCTGCCGCCGCCCTGATCAGCGCCCGCGGCTGGGAGAATACCGCTCCCTGGCGGGTCGCGCTCGGCGTTGTTTTTATCGCCGGAGTTATATTTTTCGTCATCTCGATTTTTAAGGTTCGCCAGGCGATAATCGACGCGGTCAGCCCCAGCCTTAAAAACGCGATCGCGGTCGGGATCGGATTGTTCATCGCTTTCATCGGACTTCAAAATGCCGGGATTATTGTTTCCGCCGCCAGCATTGTCGATACTCCCCGGGGGGCGATTCTCAGCCCGGGCACGCTGGTAAAACTGACTGAAAATATTTTCAGCAAAGATGTCTTAGTATTCGGAATCGGCTTACTGGTAATTGCGATTTTGCATGCCCGGCGGATCCGTGGTGCGATTCTCTGGGGTATCTTCTCCGGTTTAATTCTCTCCCTCATTCTGAAAAAAGTTGAATTTACCGGCGTGCTTTCCACCCCCCCCTCGCTGACGCCGACTGTTTTAAAAATGGATGTCGTTCATGCTCTGGCCTGGAAAATGTGGCCGTTGATCATCGTGTTTTTATTCATGGATGTATTCGACACGGTGGGAACGTTGATCGGAGTTTCCGAGCAAGCCGGGTTTATTAAAAATAACAAGCTTCCCCGCGCCGATAAGGCCCTGCTCTCCGATGCCGTGGGAACGGTCGCCGGATCGATGATGGGGACGAGCACGGTCACCTCGTTTATCGAAAGCGCCGCCGGGGTGGCCCACGGCGGAAGGACCGGTTTTACCAGCGTGATCACCGCTGCCTGTTTCCTCCTGGCGCTTTTTTTCAGCCCCCTCATCCGAATGGTGGCCGATTACGCGCCGATTACCGCTCCCGCTCTCGTCGTGGTCGGCGGGATGATGATTAGGAACGTGGTGAAAGTTAACTGGAAAGATTATACGGAAAGCTTGCCGGCTTTTTTGATTATGATCGGAATCCCGCTTTCTTACAGTATCGCCGACGGCATCGCCTGGGGCTTTATCTCCTATCCGTTGTTGAAATTACTCAGCGGCCGCGGACGGGAAACAAGCTGGTTGATCTATCTTGTGGGAGGCCTTTTCATTCTCAGATACGCGATGCCGTATTTGGCGAAATAAACAAATCAAGGAGGTTAGAAATGGATTCTGGAACCCGCGTCATGGTTATTCTCATTGTGTTAGCGGTCGGCGTTTTCGTTTTTGCAGGGCAGACATTTGCCCGTGAGCCGGTCGAAGAGATCCGGGCCGGTTTCATCTACGTCGCCCCGATCGGTGACGCCGGCTGGAACTACGCTCACGATCAGGGGCGGCAGGAGATGGAAAAGCTGCCGTTCGTCACCGGCACCCGCTATGTGGAGAACGTGGCCGAAGGCGGCGACGCGACCCGGGTTCTGACCCAGTTCGCGGAGATGGGATTCAATCTGATCTTCGCCACCAGTTACGGCTACATGGATCAGACAGTGGAAGTGGCGGAAAAATACCCCGCCGTTATTTTCGAACACTGCAGCGGCTACAAAACCGCCGAGAATAAGAGCAATTATTTCGGGAAAATGTACCAGGCCCGTTATCTCTCCGGATTGGTTGCCGGAAAGATGACCGAAACCGGTATCATCGGCTACGTGGCCGCCCATCCCATTCCCGAGGTCATCCGGGGGATCAACGCCTTCGCCCTGGGCGTGCGGGAGGCCAATCCGGAAGCGAAGGTGAAAGTGGTCTGGACGTACACCTGGTTCGATCCGGCCAAAGAGAAACACGCCGCCGAAAGCCTCCTCGACGTTGACGCCGACGTCATCGCCCAGCACCAGGATTCGCCCGGTCCTCAGCAGGCCGCCCAGGAAAAGGGCAAATACAGCATCGGCTACAACACCGACATGAGCCGGTTCGCACCCAAGGCTCATCTCACCGCCCCGGTCTGGGACTGGGGAGTGGTTTACACGAAGGTGGCAGAGCAGGTTCATGACGGGACCTGGACCAATGACCCGATCTGGTGGGGGCTGGAAACCGGTCTGGTTGGGCTGGCCCCCTTCGGCCCCATGGTCCCGGAAGAAACCAAAAAAGCTGTCGCTGCGGCCAAAGGCGCTATCATCGCCGGGAAGAAAAAAGTTTTTCGGGGGCCGATCAAAAACCAAAATGGTGAGATCGCTATCCCCGAGGGGACCGTCCCCACCGATCAGGAACTCTTTTCCATGAACTATTTTGTGGAAGGAGTCGAGGGGAAAATTCCGAAGTAATCAATGAGCAATACGGAAACAGATCTATCCGCCGTGCAGCTGTGCGGTATCATCAAGCGCTTTCCCGGAGTCCTTGCCAATGACGGCGTCGATTTCGAGGCCCGACCCGGCGAAATTCACGCCCTTCTGGGAGAAAACGGAGCGGGAAAATCCACGCTGATGCAGATCCTTTCCGGTCTCTACCGTCCGGACGGAGGAGAAATTTTTATCCGGGGAGACAAGCGGGACTTTAAAAATCCCCGCGAATCGATGGCGTCCGGTATCGGCATGGTTTATCAGCATTTTATGCTGGTGAAAAAGCACACCGTGATCGAAAACGTGATTCTGGGGCTGAAAGAATTCGGATTCGTGATCGATTACTCAAAAGCGGAAGAAAAGATAAAAAGGGTTTCCCGCAAGTACGGTCTCGCCGTCGAGCCCCGCGCCCGGATCTGGCAACTTTCAGTTGGTCAGCAGCAGAGGGTGGAGATCGTCAAGATGCTGCTGCGCGACGTGAGTATTCTCATATTGGACGAACCGACAGCGGTTCTGACCCCGCAGGAAACCATCGAGCTTTTCACCACCCTCCGGGCGATCCGGGATAGGGGAAAAACGGTAATTTTCATATCCCATAAGCTGAGCGAGGTGATGGATATCTGCGACCGGATCACCGTTCTGCGTAAGGGGCGAAAGGTACAAACCGTTCTCAAGGAAGAAACGGACGAGGTTGAGCTGGCCCGGATGATGGTAGGCAGGGATGTAATGCTGAAAATCGAACGAGAACTCACCGCCACTCTGGAACCGGTTCTCTCCCTGGAAAATATCAAGGCGCGCGACGACCGTTTCCTCCCCGCTTTGCGGGACATCAGCTTCCGGGTCCACCGGGGAGAGATTCTGGGGATGGCGGGCGTCTCGGGAAACGGCCAGAAGGAACTTGAGGAGGTGATCTCCGGGCTTCGCAAGCCGACGGGGGGCCAGGTTGTGCTTGATGGAAAAGACGTCACCGGATTCTCCCCGGGCCGGATGATTCGGGAAGGGTTCGCTTACATACCGGAAGACCGGCTGGGAGTCGGCTGCGCTCCGGGCCTTGATTACACTTCCAATATCATCCTCAAGGACTACCGTCTCCCTCCCCTGGCCTCGGGAGTATTTCTCTCGTATCCCCGGGCGAAAGAACTGGCGAGCGCGCTGCGCCGGGATTACGAAATCCAGGTGCCCGATCCGGAAGCTCCGGTCCGTCTTCTGTCGGGCGGCAACCTCCAGAAAGTCATACTGGCCCGGGAACTGTCATCCCGGCCGAAATTCATCCTGGCGGTTCACCCCACCCGGGGTCTGGATATCGGTGCGACCGAGTACGTCCGCGGCATGCTGGAGAAATTGAAGCGGGAGAGAACCGCGATTCTGCTGATCTCGGAGGATCTGCAGGAACTCCTTTCCCTGAGCGACCGGATCGTGGTTATCTACGAGGGTGAAATCACCGCGACTTTCGACCGCCGGGAAGCGACCATGGAGAAACTCGGACTCTCCATGACCGGCCGGCGGGGAGCGGTAATAGATTAGCCTTTATAGAGCGTGTTTAACCGCGAAGGCACGGAGAACACGAAGTCAGTAACGATTATCTTAAAACTTATTGTCTGATGGGCTTGATCAGTTTCGAAAAGAGACTCCAGCCGCCGGCGGCTCTGCGGGTTATCATTATCTTCATCTCGGTTCTGCTGGCGCTGGTGCTGGCGGGGATGGTCATCCTGGCCATCGGCGTCGACCCGATCCAGGCGTACGCCGCCATCTTCCGGGGGGGATTCGGCTCCTCCTACGGGCTTTCGGAAACGCTGGTCAAGGCCACCCCTCTCATCCTGTGCGGCCTGGGGGTGGCGCTGGCGCTGAAAATGAGACTGTGGAATATCGGGGCCGAGGGGCAGTACGTCGTCGGGGCGCTGGCGGCATCGCTCGTCGCCTTAAATTTCCCCCGCCTGCCGTCGCCGCTGCTTCTTTCCGCCATGGGCATTGCCGGCTTCCTGGCGGGAAGTGTCTGGGGCGGGATCGCCGGTCTGCTCAAAGCCGGCCTCGGCGTGAACGAAATCATCACCACTTTGCTGATGAACTGGGTTGCCATCCTCCTCGGCAGCTACTTCGTTTACGGGCCCCTGAAGGGGGACGACGGTTTTCCCTTCAGCCGGCCCTTCTGCGCGGGGGCATGTCTCGTGGAAATCGGCTGGGGGCGGGTCCACTGGGGAATATTTTTAGCCCTGGGGGCGGCAGTTCTCATCTACTTCGTTCTGAAAAAGACCGTCTGGGGATTCGAGGTCCGGGTAATCGGGGAAAACCCGGCGTCGGCCCGGTACGCCGGGATGAAGATCGCCCCCAATATCGTTCTGGTTCTTTCTCTCGCCGGGGGTCTGGCGGGGCTGGCGGGGTTTTCCGAAATCTCCGGTATCGAACATCGCCTGCCCCGGGTGGTGGCGGCGGAGTACGGTTACACCGCGATCCTGATCGCCTGGCTGGCCCGGACCGATGCGCGGGCGGTCATCCTGGTTTCCCTCCTCTTCGGGGGACTGCTGACCGGGGGGGAGATGGTGCAGATTTCGCTGGAAGTCCCGATATCGGTAATCCATATCCTGGAGGGGGCGATTCTCTTCTTTCTTCTTGCCGGCGACCTCCTCCTCTCCTATCGGGTTTGTTTTGAGTTTCCGAAACGAAGATCAAGTTAATTTTCGTGAAATATTTTTACGGCGTTATTGATGAGATTTGAAAACAGTTGGAGGAAATCGGAGATCAGTAGTGAAATCTGAAAACTGAAATCCAGCGCCACTGTTCTCTGTTCTCGGTATTCTTTGAAACTATTGCTCAGCTAACAAACGTTATGATGGATTTTTTCATATCGCTGCTCCAGGACGGAATCGACCAGGGCGCGCCCATAATTCTCGTCGCCCTCGGCGAGATAATCTGCGAGCGCTCGGGAGTGCTCAATCTCGGACTCGAGGGGATGATGCTGGTGGGGGCCCTCTCGGGCTTTTTGGCCGCGGATCTCACCGAAAGCCTCCTGGCGGGCTGTCTGGCCGCTCTCCTCTTCGGAACTCTCCTGAGTCTGATCCACGCCGTCCTCACCATCAGTTTCCGGGCCAACCAGATCGTAAGCGGCCTGGCGCTCACCATTTTCGGGATCGGGATTTCTTCATTCGTCGGGGAGAAAACGGGAGCGGTCCTGACTCCACCCGCCGTTTTTTTCCGGGAGATGCCGCTGCCGATGCTGGCAAAAATTCCGGTGCTGGGGAAAATATTTTTTTCCCAGAACCTTCTGGTTTATCTCACCTATCTTCTGATCGCGCTCGTCTGGTTCGTTCTGAATAAAACACTGCCGGGACTGAATATCCGCTCGGTGGGCGAGAATCCCGCCGCCGCCGACGTCATGGGAGTGAACGTCATCCGCGTTCGTTATTTCTGCGTGCTGCTGGGGGGGGCTTTCGCCGGGCTGGGCGGAGCTTATCTTTCTCTTTCTCTTTCTCCGGGATGGAAAGAACAGATGACCGCCGGCCGGGGTTGGGTCGCGATCGCCCTGGTCATCTTCGGGAACTGGAAAGCGCCGAAAGCGGCCCTCGGTGCCCTCCTCTTCGGCACGCTTTATGCGGTCGATTCCGAGATCCAGGCGCGGGGGACCGTCATCCCAACCCAGTTTCTCCAGATGCTGCCTTACCTGGCGACCATCGTTTTTCTGATCATCGCCCGGACGCGCTTTTACCGCCGGACCATGGGGGCGCCCCAAACCCTCGGTAAACCCTATTGGAGGGAGGCAAAGGAATAGCTATATTCTGTTCATCGGATAAAATCACCATCCCGGTCATGATTCTGGCCGCGGCGGCCCTTGTCCTCCATCTTTCGTGTGGTGGTTTCTCTTTTTCCGAAGAAGCCGGATCGCCGCCGCGCCCCCGGGTGGCACTGATCGGTCTGGACGCGGCGGAATGGGAGGTTATCGACCCGCTGCTGAGTCAAGGCGCTCTTCCCGTTCTGGGTAAACTGATAAAAAACGGAGTCCGGGCTCCGCTGAAGTCGATCCCTCCCACCGTCAGCCCCGCCCTCTGGACCACCATCGCCACCGGGAAAAAGCGCCGGGAGCACGGTGTTTTGAATTTCGTGGTCAGGGACAAGGACGGTCAGAAGGTTCCGGTCACCAGCAATTTCCGCAAGGTCAAGGCGCTCTGGAACATCGTTTCCGAGCGGGGATTAAAAACCGGCTTCATCAACTGGTGGCCTTCGTATCCGGCCGAACCGGTCAACGGTTTCATGGTTTCCAACTACACGCGCTACTACTATCCCTATCTCTTCGTCCGCGGAGAGGGTGAGGAGAGTATAATCGACTCGATAAAAAACATCACTTTCCCCGAAGAGCTGGAGTCGCGGGTACGGAGTATAGAAATAAATGAGGCGGAATTTTTAGGGCAGCTCGATATGAAAGCGATCGAGAAATATCAGCCCAGCGGGGCCTATGATCCCGCCCTGGGTCTGAAATTCAAGGATAACATTAAAGTCTTCAAGCACGCGGTCAGAACCGATGAGATTGTGAAAAGTATAGCCCTGAAGCTTCTCCCGGATTACCCGCTGGATTTGCTGGGAATTTATTTTGAAGGAATCGATGTCTTATCCCATCTCTTCTGGAATTTTTCCCATCCCGACCAGTTCAAGGTCGATGCCGAAGCGGCCCGGGATCTGGGGGGGATCCTGGAGGCTTACTACAAATTCAGCGATAAACTGCTGGGTGACCTGATCGATGGTTTTTCACCTAAAACCGACGTGATAATCGTCTCCGATCACGGTTACGGCAGGGTGGGACGGAGAAGGCATTTTCATAAAAACACCGGCATCATCATCCTCTCCGGGCCTTCCTTTCAAAAAGGTTTGAAGTTTGAAGAAGCCTCCATTCTCGACGTGACTCCGACGCTGCTTTACCTTCTGGGGCTGCCGGTGGCGGATGACATGGAAGGAAAAGTGCTGCTGGCCGCTTTCAGCGAAAGCTTTCGAAAGCAAAATCCCCTCACCCGGATAAGCAGTTACGAAGATCCCGGGGACGAAAAAGAGCCCCCGGAAATCATCGTTACCCCCCTGGACGGGGAGATGCGGCAGAAATTAAGGGCGTTGGGATATATCAAATAGATCTCTGCCGAATGATTCCCCCGGCTGCGATTTTTCCTTATTTTTTTATGCCCCGGATAGAATCCGCGCTGCCCTGCCCGTCTGATGGGCTCGGTCTCCACCTTCGATCCTGCCGAAATCGTCCTGTCCTGAAATAGTCCTGTCTAAAATAGTCCTGCCGAAATCGTCCTGTCTGAAATAGTCCTGTCTAAAATAGTCCTGCCTAAAATAGTCCTGCCGAAATCGTCCTGTCCTGAAATAGTCCTGTCTAAAATAGTCCTGCCTTTAATCGTCCTGTCCTGAAATAGTCTTGTCTAAAATAGTCCTGCCTTTAATCGTCCTGTCCTGAAATAGTCTTGTCTAAAATAGTCCTGCCGAAATCGTCCTGTCTTAAAAGCAGGGGAGAACGGGTCAGCGCCGCCGGCGACTGCTGAGGCGGGCGATCTCCCGCTCCACTTCCCTTTTTTTGATCGCCTGGCGCTTATCGTGGTATTTCTTGCCCCGCGCCACCGCCAGTTCCAATTTGACCATTCCCCTTTTCAGGTAAATTTTGAGCGGGACGAGTGTGTATCCTTTCTCCGCGGTCTGGCCGATCAATTTTTTAATCTCCCGCTTATGCAGCAGAAGCTTGCGGCTTCTGGTGGGGGGCGGATTGAAAACGCTCCCCTGATCGTAAGCGGCGATATGGAGGTTGTGCAGCCAGACCTCCTCCCCTTCCAGGGAAGCGTAGCTGTCGCTGAAGCTGGCTTTGCCCCGGCGGAGCGACTTCACCTCCGCTCCTTTCAGGACGATGCCGGCTTCCAGCGTTTCCAGAATAAAGTAATCCCGGCGGGCTTTGCGATTGGTAGCTAAGACTTTGGTCGCCACAAAATTTCTTCAGAGGAGTTTAATTCCATCCTGGGCTGATTTTGCTGACCTCGATGATGTACATATCCAGCTTCTCTTTGTGTTTCCAGCGGCTGTCGTCCGCCACGGTGGCTTTCGGCTGCTTGACGTATCCGCAGATGGTGATCTGATCGCCTCTTTTCAAACCGGCGATCTCTTCCTCACTCTCGGCGTTCCGGCGCATGAAGCACCTCATTCCCGCCTCGGCGGTGCCGAAGGCGATGTACTTGTCCAGTGTGTAGCCGGCCTTGGTGAGAGCGAGGGGAACCGCGGACCTGAAATTAATGAATTTGTCCTGGAGCTTGATGTACGAATTCTTATACCGCGCCGGACTGATTTTCAGCGTGTTGGCCTCGACCGCCCGCTGGGCCAATGCATCCGTGGAGAGGAAAGCGATCAGGAGAACTGCTCCCATCACGATACCTATTTTCTTCATGACTACCTCCTTTTAAAATTTTTACTTTGTAAAAATTTTAAATTATATGCACCTAAAAATCCATACTATATATGCAATTTTTTTCCGTTCAACCTCTTGGTTGACAAAAACGGCTTTTTCTCTTATTTTTTAAGCTGATTTTTTGCCGCAGTGGCGGCCCGCCTTCGCTATAAGCTGCGGCGGGTGAAAACTGGCAGACCCCGAAAGAGAGCTGCGCAAAATAAAAATTTTCAATTGCCGAAGTGGCGGAATTGGCAGACCCCGAAAAACTGTTATATAAAAAAATTTAAAAAAATGCCGCAGTGGCGGAACTGGCAGACCCCGAAAGAGAGCTGCGCAAAATAAAAATTTTCAATTGCCGAAGTGGCGGAATTGGCAGACGCGCATGGTTCAGGACCATGTGAGGGAAACCTCATGGGGGTTCGAATCCCCCCTTCGGCATTCTTACCTTCAGCCAATTCCGCCACTAATTTTTCTTCTTTGAAGCTCTCTTTCGGGGCAGGCGCCCCGGCCCGACGGAGTCGGGCCATGGTTCAGGACCTAGCCCCGA
>Ga0272441_10003159_pt1 | contig 31881 bp, 23 predicted proteins | sample SSMProp6N_FD_193582 | JGI IMG/M metagenome (GOLD analysis project Ga0272441, IMG submission 193582) | Marine sediment archaeal communities from Little Sippewissett salt marsh, Falmouth, MA, United States - SSM-Prop-6N | ecosystem: Environmental > Aquatic > Marine > Wetlands > Sediment ... | reverse complement strand
CCAGAATCACTTTTTCAACTTTTTCAGCTCCTTGCGACTGTAAGGCTCTGATCAATGGTAAAACGTGTTCTTCAAGTGTAGAAGCCTGGTCGTTCCAGCCACCAATTATCAGAAGTGACCTGTCTGACAGATTTTTTGCATGCTTCACAAGATCATATTTATCTGCATTTGTGATCAATTCTTCGAGAGCTTCCTGACCGCCCGGACCTTTAACAGGACCATTTGTATATCTGTCATTCATTGTTTCAATAAACATTGCCCTGAATTCCTCGCTTTTCTCAGCCATCCTGGCAATTTCACTGAGGTCAGCCGCTGCAATAGAAATGACATATTTAATAGACGAATCGCAGGCTGTTGCGGTCAGTGCAATATCACCTCCATAACTCCAACCGGCAAGGGCAATATTATCGGCATCAATTCTATATTTTTTTACAATTTCATCTGATCTTAAAAAGTCTATAGCCGAGAATACATCTTCAACCGAATTTTGAGGAGAAGATATCCCTTCACTTTCATAAAATCCCCGATAATTAAATACCAGGGCATTCCAGCCTGCTTTTGGCACTTCATGGGCAAGTCCTAAGACATCTCTGTCTCCTCCGGGGGATCCATGTAATAAAATTATCGTTGGATGTGGTTCATCACCTAAGGCTTTACTAAAATACCCACGGAGTTTAGATCCATGGCTGTCAAATGATATAGGGACTAAATTATCAGTATCATACTTATGTGCTGTAGTCTCGGACTGAGCGTTAGCTGTAAAAACGATAGAGTTATTACTGGGATCAATATCAGGTGTTAACTCAGTGTCAAGCGAGATTTCGTTAATATTTTCAAAATGATCCAGTTCTATTTTGATTTCTTTAATACCATTCTTCCAGATGTCCATCGGTCGTTCTATCTGTTTTATTGAACCATCATTATATAATATTTGCAGCCTGACCGGAAGCGGCAAAGCACCTGCACCTGCTCTTTTAACAGTTACATTTTGTCCGGACATTTCGAGTCCAAGATCGGGATAACCCGGATCTAAAAACCAGGAATTCCAGAACCAGTTGTAATTTTCTTTCAATACATCATTCATGGTATAGAAGAAATCATAAGGTGTGGGATGTTTCCCTCTCCATCTCTTACAAAATTCTTTGAAAGCATATATAAACTGGTCTTCCCCTATCATCTCAGCAAACAGCATATACGGGACTACCGGTTTTACGGCGTATTGATAAAAAGTATTGCTCTCATTTGTATGGGCATATGAATGATAAAGGGAGCTATTATCCTGGGTTGATAAACATAATTTACTGTATACATCATATATTCCGTACATGTGGGGCGAAGCACTGTTGCCAGAATAGAAGTCTGAATGATATTGCTCCCAGAGGAACCTCATACTTATAAACTGTGTGATTCCCTCGTCCATGAAATGATATCGTTTTTCGTTAATGCCCATCATAAAAGGAAGATAATTATGGCATATTTCATGGAAAGTCATGAGTATCATGAATATTGAATCATTACCATCAGAATTATTTGCGATCATGGGGAATTCCATTCCTCCACCGAGCATGCCGTTAAAGGTTGTTGTGTGATTGTAAGGGAATGAAATCCCGGGAAATATCTCCGAGGTATACTTAACCGTTTTTCTTGTAATATCTATAACCTTAGGGTAAAAAACAGATTCCGGATGATAGGCTACATCAACGAATACTCTTCTATCATCAATTAAGACACCCGTGCCGTCCCACAGGTAATTCAATGCTGTTCCAAATCCAAAATCCGTAACATTGTTTGCCTCAAATTTCCAGACATTACCGGTCAGCAGATTATTATTCAGATCATCCTTTGCTATGATGTGCACTGTTTCATCAGAATTGAGAGCCGCATCCAGTTTTTCGAGCACTGAATGAGAATAAACATCCTGTTTATTAGTTAAATCACCTGTGGCCCAGACATAAAAGCCCTCAGGAACTTCGATGCTAACTTTGTAATTATTGAAATCATTATAAAACTCGTGATTCCCTTTATGGAATAGCATATAATCCCATCCCTTCATTTCCGGAGAGACCTCCATATCATCGTATACAGCTATCTGAGGATAGAAATACCCGATAAACCACGTGTTATCCTTATAATAACCCGTTCTTCTGAATTCAGGTTCCACAGGTATTTTATAGCTCCATTCACAGTACAAATTGAGCGTACCTGAGGAAGGAAGAGGTTCATTTAGTGGAATAGACAGATTTGTTCCGTTTAATAATATTCCATCGCTGTTAAATGCTATTCCATGGCCATTAATTATCATGGTGTCCAGTTCCATCCCTTCATGAATATTCCCGGGATGCACTACCATGTCCCTGATTGCTCCCTCTTTATACCTGTCCTGGTAAAGACGAATTACTATATTGGTAAGAGTATCCGGGCTCTGGTTATAATAGGTTACATACTCTTTACCATAAATCATTTTTTCAGCAGTATCCAAACGTACTGCTATATCATAATCAGCATGGTTTTGCCAGTAATTTGGTCCAGGCTTCCCATCCCTGCTGCGGGTACCATTTATTACAGCCCGTCTGTAATTAACCGGCTCATAGAGTGCTGTTTCTTGTGCGATAATAGCAAAAGGCATTATCCACGCGATAATAAAAATTAATCTTTTCATTAGTTTTAAAATTTTTATTTTACTATAAATGAAGAAAATAAAAATTTTCTTCACTCTGTAACCGCTTCGCTCTCCCATTAACTTTTTTAATCATTTCCTTTTGTGAAATTTTGATTAAAAAAGTTAATGTTCGTTTCATAATAAGGATGATTTATTATTGCAAATGCAATTCTTTAATAAAATGGCCTGAGTAATAAGGTGGTAATTCTCTGATAGGCAGTAACAGATCCCAAATGGAATCAAGATCAACTTCCTGAAATTCTGTGCGAAACAGGTCTGAATATAGGGAATCCCAGTTTAAATCGAGGTATTCAGGATAATCTCCACCAATATGTATTTGATTCCATGAAGCCTCATTATCAGTGTTTGATATAATCTCTCTAGTCTCAAAAGCAGTAAAGCTGAACGCCAGGTTCTTTTGAATCAGTATACCATTGGACGGACCAAAATATGAACTCATTAGCTGCCGGTACAGATCAAGATCTTCGGGTGAATTATTAACATCGATAAATTCCACAAAAAACTCAACTTCCTCAACTCTTTCATAGTTTTTTGAAGTCAAAACAGGATAGTAAGAATTTGGTGTTGGAACCATAAGCTCCGACCTGATTACCGGGAAAAAAGTTTTATGGGGTGATTGAATATTTATTGATTCCATTTCAGCTTCCAGCAATTGTTCGGGAAGCGTTTCCGGAGAAAGGTGAATAAGTATTAAGAAATTCCCGGGAGGATCCTCGGTTTGCAATGAATCCGGAGTATGTATCTGGAATACAGTTGTCTCAAGCAGTCGGCCTCTTTTATGCAAATCAGACCAAACAGGGAGATACATTCTCTTCAGGTGATCGACAAATTCCTCTTCACTTTGATCCCGGACAGAAATAAGCCGAACCATAAATAAGCCATTATTATGTTTCTCTGAAATATTCCCGGCCTCTTTATCTGGGATTCTGTTTTTACAGGAATATGAAATGGATAAAATAAATATTACAGCAAGAATACCTATCCTTTGTACGACATATTTCAGCAATTTCTTCATCTTAGGGAATAGTATTACCCGGAATATTCTTTAGTGAAAATTCTTTATTCCAGGCCGATTTTATTAATTAAATCCTGAAACCTGGGCAATGAACGAACATTATCAAACCATGGGTTAGAATGAATGTAAATTAACCATGTATCATGGTTTTCATACATCTCTTCCAGTATCTCAAAACCCTTTTCATTCTCCCCCAGGGCAAAACAAAGTTGAGCCGTGCCGGATCCTTTAATGTTTTTGTTTTCAAGTTCCTGAAGTTTCTCCCTTGCTTTGTCAATTTCACCCATTTTTACATGGATGAGGCCCAATACATACTCACATGTTATTGGATTTTCCCTGCATTGTTTTTCTCTAGTAATTTCTTCAAAAGCTTCATCGTACATTGATTTTTGCAGGTAACAAAGACTTAATTGCAGATGGGCAAAAGGCATACAGGGTTCAAGTTCAAGTGTTTTCTTAAGGGGCGAGATTGCTTCATCATATTTACGGGAGTAATAGTATACATCTCCTATTACCCGGTTGATAACAGGAGAAAGAGGATCCAGATCAAGTGCTTTTTTCACCATAGGAATAGACTTATTCATCTTTCTCATAACCAAATATAAGTATCCATACCAGTGATAGGCAGTGGCATAACCGGGATTCAGTGAGACAGCTTTCCTGAAAGCCTCTTCTGCACCTTTCCAGTCCCAGTCGGCCAGCATTTTGATCCATCCCAGGGAGGCGTAAGCTTCACCCACCTTATCATTAATTTCCAGGGCCTTAATGATGGCTGCTTTTGCTTTAGGATATGCTTCCTGTTCCTGTTCGGCAGCGTAAGATGGAAGTAAGGCATATGCATCCGCAAGACCGATATATCCCATCACATAAAGTGAATCAAGTTCCAGTGCTTGATTGAAATAATCAATGGATGTATAGATATCCTCTTTCCTTCTGCGATTAAGGATATGACGACCTCGAAGATATTTCTGATGGGCTTCAAGGTTATCTGTAAGCCTCATTGTTATTCTTTCCTCTTCCTGATACAAAAGTTTCATCTTTAACTGTTCGACAACTGAGAGGGCAATTTCTTCCTGGATGGCAAATACATCTGTCAGATCCCTGTTATATTGCTCTGACCAGAGATGTGCACCGTCCGATGTGCGCACAAGTTGGGCTGTAACGCGTAGTTGGTTCCCTGATTTCCTTACACTACCCTCAAGTAGATTTGCGACACCAAGTTCATTTCCGATGGTTCGTACATCTATGTTTTTACCTTTGAATGAAAATGCGGATGTTCGAGCTATGACCCTTAGCTTATCAACATTTGTAAGTGCATTGATAATCTCTTCAGCCATACCATCACAGAAAAACTCCTGATCTTTATCGGGACTCATGTCAGCAAAAGGAAGGACAGCAATGGAATGGGTCCAGGACATTTCATCAGGGTCAGATTTATTCTTATTGAATATCCTGGGATATGCCAGGGCGATTACTGCCACGAGCAACAGAGAAATAATAATATCACTGACTTTTGGCTTCTTTTTTCTTTGTTTGCCGGCTTGCTCTTTCACAGATGCCGTTGGCGTTGTTTTCTTAAGCCCATCAGGTGTAACATCGTATATCCATGAGAGAATAACAGTAATAATGAAACCTGTACAGAGTAGGATGAAAACCAATCTTAAAGTCCACTCAGGAAGACTGAATGGTTCGGTTATAATTGATATTAGCTCAAGGATTACGTACGAAGCTGCAGCATATCCAATGATGACGCGAATGACTTTCCTGCGTTTCAGTTCCTGCCAGAAGTTATTTGGTTTTTCAGGCATGTAAGCTGGTTTGTGTATAAAATTAAACTAACCAGCAATCAAAGTCAAATAAAAAATCACTCAGCCTGTTGCAACTTCCGTCCTTTCCGGGTACCAAATCAGAGTGAGAGCCAGCCTTCACAACAGTTTTGGCTGACAAAGCGAGAGCGAGAAGCTCGAATGATCACTCTCGAAATGTTTTAATTCACTGCTTTCGTCGAGCTCATCCACCAGGAACCTTCGCCAGGACTTCGGCTCTTAAAGGATGGCGGAATTGGTTCTTACTCCCACACTTCGTCCTCCGGCTTCGTCGGACGAAGTCCGAAGCTTTCTCTGACCGCCGTAGGTTTACCGAAGGTGGTAGCGAAGGAGGACTCACACTCACACTGTTCGGTTTCAGAAACTTGATGTCTACCAGAAGTCAAAGTCTTTTTGCATTCTGATGTAAAAGTTAATTGCTGCCAGAAACTTTTATAGAACCACTAATGATAAACATCGGCGTGCTTCATTAAGTATTATGCTTAATATTGCTGAGGGGCCCTCGAGATTCAGTAAAAGGATCAAAGGAATTTCATGATAATTGCCCTGGAAGTGCTTGTGAGATTATGTTAATCTTTAAGAATATAATCGTTCAGAGAAGTACTAGAGGTTAAAGCTGACGCCAATATTCAGGGTAAAGGGAAGCATAACTCCATACCTGAATATGCCATCCATCTTGCCAAGCAGGAATATATTAATATTCTCGCTAATGGCAAAATCAGCACCTGCTGAAGCCATAAATGCCAGGTTAACGCCAACTCCGCTATACGACTCACTTTGATCGGTATAATTTACTGAATCATAATAATATTCATAATACCATGGTGATATATTAGGCCCCAGACCGACCTGGACAAAGAACGGATCCTTGAGTGTATATTCTCCAAAAAGAAGAATATAAATGTGGCTTTCCTTATCCAGATAAGAAGATATGCCAACTCCTTCATCATATACAACCTCATTTTTATACATTGTGCCTCCACCTATATCAATTCCAACATCAACTTTATCCAATGATATTTTAACCTGTGTCCCTGCACCTATGTTAATGGGATTTTTATTTATAACGGCGTCAGACCAGTCACCCTCATATTCCAGGTCTTCCATTGATGGAGGTAACAGATTAATGCCGGCTCTCAGATATGGTCTTATCGTGATTTTTTTATCGATCTGACCATATGTAGTCAATAATGAAGCCAGGAAAACTAAAATAACGAGAGAGGAATTTTTCTTAATCATATAGCTGAGATTTTATTATAAATTATTGAAATTATTATTTATATCGACTTCCATTAACGCCTCCTGTATTCTGCAGGACCAGTCCTGATTACTCTACTACACAGTCGGCCCGGTGACAATGCTTGATAATATAAAAATAAAACAACCTGGCACCAATGTCAAATAATAAATTAACCCGACACATACAAGGTTGCTTTATCTGACAATGCTATTTGCACCGGCTAAATCTTAACCTAATATACAATTTTATAGCTAACAATAACAATGGCTTTTGTACCAGTGGTTTCCTCACTTAATTACCAGTTTAAATCTTCCTTAAAATCTTTTTATTTGCGTCACTGAAAAAACCTCATCTTAATTTTTAATAATAATTATAATTTACTAATTTGTATATGATTACAATGGCGTATTTTTCGTGAGGGCAGCAGGAGCAGGGTTATATGAATATAACTATTGGAAAGAGATAATTTAAACAACGTTGAAACAGAAATAAGAAATATGCTTGCTCAACAGAATATTGATCATGTACTATAAATAATAAATATCCCGTCAGATGAAGACAATTGTATATACCATTATTTATTTTCTGCTTATCATACTTGTAGCATCAGCCTGCAAAAAGGAAGACCCATTTGAAAAGAGTTCAGGAGTTTTTACTGATGCAAGGGATCAAACCAAATACAACTGGGTAAAAATGGGCGACCAGATATGGATGGCGGAAAACCTGGCCTATGATGCCGGCTCCGGATGCTGGGCTTTTAATAATGATGATATTAATGTGGTTACGATGGGACGTCTCTATACCTGGGAAACGGCACTGGATGCATGTCCTGACGGATGGCATTTGCCTTCAGATATTGAATGGGAGGAAATGGCTTATTATGTGAGCCTTACCATGGGGCCATATGAAAAAGTAAGCGGAGGAGATGACTGGGAAGATTTAGCCATTCATCTTAAATCGGTTTCAGGCTGGTTAAATAATTCAAATGGCACAGATGATTTTGGATTTAACGGCCAGCCTTGTGGTGGACGAAGTTATATTGACCAGTATTTTAATAAAGGAGAATACGGGTACTGGTGGAGTTCTACTTCAAGAGATAGTAATAATGCCTGGTTTCGTTACATGAGCTATTATAACTATTATTTTCTCAGGGATTTCCTGAATAAGGAATATGCTTTCAGTGTCAGGTGCGTAAAAGACTAGCCTAAGTAATATTCAATACACTTTTTACGGCTTTAAGATTCTCCGGGTTAACTATATTTTTTGCTTCAGGTGTATAGAGATAGTCTATCCTGTCCTTGTAGCGATCAACAATTTTTGCTCTTACCATTTTACCAAGACTGTTCATAAGTTTATTATCAGCATTGAATGGTTCGTCGAGAATTGCGACAGCAGCAGGAAGCCATCTGGAAGGGAAAAGGTCATCATAAACACCTCCCTGCTTGTACTGGTTGATCTCCGATTCCAGCTTATTTAAGACAGTCTCCAGTCCCTTTGAATCATCCAGGCTTATATTATTGTTTTTTGCCCATCTTGCCAGAGCTTCTCTATTTGGTACAAGCAGTGCAGCAGTATATTTATTCTGGTTATTATACAGCATCATCTGGTCAATAAATTGAGACCTGTCAGTCATAGTTTCTTCTATTCCCTCAGGGCTGTATTTCTCTCCATCGTCTGAAATGAGAAGACTTTTAAATCTTCCCAGGACATACAGGAATCCGTCCTTATCCATGTATCCCATATCCCCTGTATGGAGCCATCCGTCACGAATGGTTTCTTTTGTTGCCCTTTCGTTCTTCCAGTATCCCTTCATTACATTTTCTCCACGGACTACTATCTCGCCCTTGCTACCGACCCCCAATGCCTTACCATCCTCATCACATATTTTCAGCTCGAGATTTTTAACCAGGAATCCCGAAGACCCAAGCTTATATCTTTTCTCTACGTTCCCTGAGATAACCGGAGATGCTTCAGACAGACCATACCCCTGAAGCATCGGTATTCCAATAGCAGAAAAGAACTTCTGAAGTTCAATGTCAAGCAATGCTGCCCCGCCAAAGAAGAACTTTAGTCTTCCTCCAAAGCTGTCCCTGATTTTCTTAAATAAAATAAGATCATATAGCTTATATAATGGTTTAAGAAAAATCTTCATTCCTTTTCCTTTGTCCCATCCAATGCCATTATACCTGTAGGCTATCGTTAGTGCATGATTGAAAAGCTTTTCAATCAGCGGCCCCTTATCCCTTATACCTCTTTCGATACCTTTGCGGAAATTTTTTGCAAGTGCCGGTGCACTAAGCAAAAATACAGGCCTGATCTCCTTTATATTTCCGGGGATATTTTTAAGACTGTCGATATAAGATTTGCCCGATTGAACAGCTGCAAGACTGGCTCCGGTTGCCATCATAATGTAAATCCCAACAGTATGGGCAAATGAATGGTCCCATGGCAGGATAAGAAGTGTTGTCCACCATTCAGGAACATCCATAAGAGTAAGGGTCTGTTCAATATTGGCGGTATAGTTCCTGTGTGACAGGATTATTGCCTTGGGGTCGGCGGTAGTTCCTGAAGTGTAACTGATATTGACATAATCGTCGGGGCCAACTGATTTTAACGTTTCCATGAATTTATCACGATTCTTGTTCAGGTAGTCTTCCCCGCTTTTCTTTATGTCACCCATATATATCTCATCATGGGAGTAACTTTCCATGGGATCAAGCAGAATGATCTTTTCAAGATTCTTCAGATCCTGTTTAACAGGATTTATTTTATCAATCTGTTGTTTTGAGACTATTATATATTTTGACCCTGAGTGGTCAAGCCTGAATTTCAGGTCAGAACCTTCCTTAAGTAATATGGATAGAGGTACGCATATAGCCTGCGCATGCAATATACCAAGTTCACTGATTACCCAGTCAGTGCGCGATTCGGATATTAATGCTATGCGGTCGCCCTTCCGGACTCCCATGGCTAACAGTCCTGCAGCTACTTTATAAGCTTCATCCCTTATCTCCCTGTAAGTGAGAGCTTCATATCTGTCCGTTTTCTTTTCAAGAATATAGGGATTATCCGCATATTTCTGTGCGCTATTCTCAAGCAATTCTACTATGGTTTTCATATCAACTGGTTAATTGGTTAATTGCTAAATTGTATTGGTTTTAATTACTTCTAATACAGCCCTTTCGGCGTGAATATTGGTAGTATCAAAGATCGGTACGGAGACATCTGTCTGCTTAACCAGTAAGGGAATCTCAGTGCAGCCTAAGATGATACCTTCAGCACCATCATTAACAAGAATTTCTATAATTCTTAAAAACTGCTTTTTTGATGATTCAACTATCCTGCCAAGACATAGTTCATCATAGATTATTTTATGTACTATATCCATATCGTCATTACCCGGAATAATAACATCCAGACCATATTTGTCTGATAGTCTTGTTTTGTAAAAATCCTGTTCCATGGTAAACCTGGTACCTAAAAGCCCAACCTTATTCATTCCATGCTCCTGAATTGATTCCGCTGTTGCGTCAGCGATGTGTAATAAAGGAATAGTTATTTCATTCTGAACATCATCAGCCATTTTATGCATGGTATTCGTACATATTACAATCATGTCAGCGCCAGCTTTTTTGAGGTTTTTAGCTGCATCTACCATTATATCTGTAAGTCTGGCCCATTCACCTTTGTGTTGCAGTATCTGAATCTCCTCAAAATCCACTGAAAATAAGATAGACTTTGCCGAGTGCAGACCGCCCAGTTCTTTCTTGACCTTCTCGTTAATGATACGATAATATTCAAGTGATGACTCCCAGCTCATCCCGCCTATAAGACCGATTGTTTTCATTTATTATGTACTATTTTGATTCCGGTGAGGAAACTTCATTTTTCTTTCAGATATATTTACTATCATTTTACTTTTTTTTCAGAGCCATTCCAATGGCTTTCTCAACCAGGGGTTCCATTACCCTGTAGCCAGCTTCATTGGGATGTACCCCGTCATAAGTGTATTCATCCTTCATTCCGTTGTTATCATCGACCATTGAGGAGAAATAATCGAGATATATCAATCCATTTTGTCCGGCACAGGTTTTTATCATTTCATTCAGTGCCGGTATCTTCTCGTCAGGATTCAGACCCGGTCTCCATGGATAATCGTATGCAGGTAGTACGGAACAAAGAATAACCTTAATATCATTTGCTTTTGCCAGCTCGGCCATAGAAATAAGGTTGTCCATTATCATTTCAAGGCTTGAAGGCCCGGTATTGCCGGCAATATCATTGGTTCCGGCAAGGATTACAACCACTTCCGGTTCAAGATTAATAACATCAGCCCTGAACCTCAGCAGCATCTGGGGTGTTGTCTGTCCGCTTATACCCCGGTTGATATAAGGCTTGACTTCGAAAAATGAAGGGGAATGCTGGCTCCATCCCTCGGTGATTGAATTACCCATGAATACAATACGCTTCTCACCCTGAGCAGGTGGACCCAGTTCTGCATTTTCTTCCCTGAAGCGTTCCAGGTTAGCCCAGTCCTGGGCATATGCTATATCTCCCATAAAGATCAGAATAATTATGATACCTGAAACAAGTTTTAACTTATTCATTATCTGGATTTTTATTGTTTAAATATGCAAATACAAAATATTATACCTTACCACAAGCTGGTATACTAAGATAAGAAAATAAGTTTATCAGTGGGATAAAATTTGAAAATACAGGCACCCTTTAACCAGGTATCCTTTTACCGGGCAATTATCTCACCGGTCCCCAGTCAACGAGAATGTCGTCATCAAATATAACATAGGATCCGGTATAGATCCACCTTTCCTGTACATCCCCGCCCTTTATGAGCCTGTCGACCCTGAGCGGTTTGCCCCAGCTATCGAAGACCATATCATTATTCATGCCTTTCCAGATCTTATGTGCATAAATTGCATCACCAACTTTCGCCCCGTACCTGTTAATAAGCATTTCTTTCCTGTCAACAGGTTGTTGCTGCTGGATTGCCTGTTGAGCCTGTTCCCCGACCTGCAGTATTTCCCCTTCAGTGTTCCTGAGGACAGCTTTTTCAGTGGGTATCCATCCTTCCGCTTCACCGTAAATGATCTTAAGATAGTCTTCTTCCACAACCAGTACATCAAGTGTTGTATCTGCCTTTATATATGTAATAACAGTACTTGTATTGCCTTTATCCCCGTACAACCTTGTGACTGATTTTGTTGTTGCTTTGTAATATTGAGCTGACAGTCCTGATGAGATGATCAGTGCCACGAATGCAAGCAAGAATGTCCTGAATATTTTATTTGTTTCCATGATTAATACTTTTTTAATATCCGGGACCGGATAAAAACAAATCATTACAAATTCCGGCCCCTGCTATATAAAATGATCAAAAACTGTACCATTAAGGTTGTTGAATCGTTTAACTGTGTAATTGTTGAATCGGGTATAAAATATCAGTCTTCAGTCGGCAGTATTTGACAGTTTATCTTTTAGTGTGAGAAAAACCTTCATCAGGCGTAAAACCATGCCCTCTGCTATTGTAAATATTGTTTGCTGTTTACCAGATTTCTTTAGACGCCCTGGTAGTTAGTCTCTACAATCATTAACCATTGCCTCCTTCCTGCAGCTATGACGTTATAAACTCTATCAGGCTTATCAATCCTTTTGACGCTTGTATATCGTCGTTTATAAACTCATTCTCAACCAATTCTCAACTCATTCTGAACCCAATATTCCGATCATATTGTTATATTGTATTATATTTGCAGGCCGGACATTATATTTAATTACTAATAAGCATAAAAATGGCATCGGAAAGTGACAAACAATTTGATACCAGCGAGAACCTTCAGAAAATGGTCCTGAACATAATGTATACCATGAGGGAAAAATACAAGAAATATCCTGAATATAAGACTATTATGATGAATCTGACCACGGTATCAAAAGAGATCAATGCTATCAGGATAAAAGAGATTACCGGGGAGTTGGAGTCTCCTGAACCCGAGGAATAGCAGATTAAAGTTTGCGGATAATCATCAGACCATCCCTGGCAGGGATGATTATTTTTTCAGTACTCTTATCTTCTTTTACCACCCGGTTAAACCTGCGAATACCCTTTGTCATGAGGTCGTTCCGGGCAGGATCGGCCACCTTACCATCCCACAGCACATTATCGGCCAGGATATAGCCATTTTTATTTAATATGTTTATGGCGAGCCGGTAATAATCAGTATACTGCCTTTTATCTCCATCGATAAAGATCATGTCAAATGAAATGTTCATTTTCTTCATTATTTGGAGAGCATCACCCGTATGGAGTGTTATTTTCTTTTCCAGCCCTGCTTTATTTACATATTCCCTGCATATATCCTCCAGTTCATCATTTATCTCGATGGTATGCAGCATGGCTCCCGGGGGTAATGCTCTGGCCATGCTTATTGCAGAATAGCCCGTATATGTGCCTATCTCAAGTACCATTAAAGGTTTTATCATTCTTACCATCATTTCCAGAAATTTCCCCTGTATATGGCCTGAGATCATATTTGGATTAATAACAGAATTATGTGTTTTCCTGTACAGCTCATTCAGTACGTCATCTTCAGGTGAGCTTATCTCAAGTATATATTTCTCGATATCGATATCCATTATTTTGTATAGATAATTGTTGAGAGCATTTTCTCAGAAAATACTTCGTTTGCTATTTCGAGGAGGTCTGATGATGTAAGCAGGTCTATTTTACCGTACAGTGTTTCTGTTGATTCCATCCTGCCGAACAGGAGTATATTTTTTCCCATCGCCAGCATCAGGTTTTCATTATTCTCCCTGCCCCTTGCGATATTTCCCTTGATCTGCTTTTTTGCTTTCTGCAGCTGCGTCATACCCAGTCTTTGTTCACGCAGACGTTTCAGTTCTTTCAGGGCTATGTTGATACTTTTCTCACGGTTTCTTCTGTCAGTACCGAAGTATATCATAAATATTCCACTGTCGCAGTAGGGAATATAATTTGATTCGACATTATAGGCAAAGCCATTTTTTTCTCTCATTGACAGGTTAAGGCGTGAGTTCAATCCCTGTCCGCCGAGTACATTATTCAGCAGGAACATGGCCAGCCTTTTCTTATCTCTAACATCATATGCCATATTGCCTATTATACAGTGATCCTGCCATGTATTTTTACTTACGGTTTTATTAGTGGGTTTGTAAGAGTTAAAGGCTATCCTGACCCTGTTGGTTTGTTTGCCAGGGATGTTTCCAAAATATTTCTCGAACAGTTTAATAATTTGTTTCTCCCTGATATTTCCAACTGAGCAGACTACCATTCCTTCAGGATCGTAATTACCATTAATGAATTCGTGAATCATATTTCGGTTGAAATTACCAAGTGATTTTTCCGAACCGAGTATGTTTCTACCTATTGGTTCACCTTCATAGATCATTTCTTCAAAATCATCAAAGATCAGTTCAGATGGAGTATCCCTGTAGGAATTTATTTCTTCGGTTATTACCTCTTTTTCTTTCAGTATTTCTTTTTCCGGGAATGTTGAATTAAATATTATATCGCTAATTATATCGAAAGCCTTGTTATAGTCATTTTTCAGGAACGATCCATATATTGCTGTCTCTTCCTTGGTGGTATAGGCGTTCAGTTCGCCTCCCCGGTCTTCCAGGCTGCTGAGAATATGGTATGTTTTTCTTTTAGCTGTTCCTTTGAACAGCATATGTTCAACGAAGTGAGCCATCCCATGTTCATTTTCCTTCTCGTCCCTTGAGCCGGTATTTATTATAACGCCGCAGTGTGCTATCATATTCGGGACTGTCTTATGGACCAGTCGTATACCATTTGGCAGTGTATGGTGTAATAAATTCATATATAATCAGGTAAGGCTGCAAAGTTAATGTATGGCGCGCACATGATAAAACCTTTCGTACAAATATTTAATACCCAAAACAGTAGGATGGTGAAAAAAGATAAATTTATTTTTTGCCATAATAAAATTGAGGAGTATATTTGCAGTCCGAAAAGTTGGTGCCATAGCTCAGTTGGTAGAGCACAGGACTGAAAATCCTGGTGTCCCTGGTTCAATTCCAGGTGGCACCACACTTTGAAAACCCCGCAGATCGCGGGGTTTTTTTATTGAGCTTTTACAGGATGCAGAACTTGTTCTTAAATCCTGTAAAAGCTCAATAAAGTTAATCGGCGAAGCCGATTTCAAAGTGTGGTTTTTTCTAAAGAACGCGCAGGAATCACGATCATTTGCCGCGCAAATGATCGTAATTCCATCCCCAACCTCCGCTGGCGCCGATCCCGATAGCTATCGGGACCAGATCGGTGCCCAGCTACGGCGGATAAAGTAAGGCAAAAGTAATTCCATACGACGCAGATTACACAGATTAACGCAGATTACACAGAATGTTGAGGGAATCGTTGATGCATTTGTAGATTTTTCTGTCATCCAATCCCAAGTATAGCATCGAATATTGGGGGGACAATTACTGCTTACGGCCAGTGTATGAGCTGTACAACAGGTCGCGGCTCTTGACACTTGATTTCTGAACTAATCAGGATTGTAGATCCGCAAAAGGCGTGAAAGGCGGTATGGCGTATGACACTCTGTTAGGTAAAGTATTAGTAATTCTTCTTTAATGAATAATAGTACAACTCTAAGAGATTATCCTTCTCCACAATAGAGTTATACTCATTAGCTGGATTCGATTCAATTATTTGTTCTAAACTGTTTCCATTTTGGATTCCATTAGAAATTCTATCTCGAATCGTTGTTAGCATTTCTACATAATTAATAAGATCGTTCCTATTGGAAATAGGACCGTGACCAGGAATAATTATTGAATTTTCATCTGTAATAGATATTATTCGTTCACAAGTCGAAATCATTCCATTAATGTCCCCACCATTTGGTACATCTATGAATGGTATTCCATATCTGACAAAAATGTCACCCAAATGAAATACGTTTGAACTTTTAAAATGAATTATCACGTCACTATTTGTATGTACATTATCAAAATGACTTAGATGTACTATTTCATTATTAAGGTATAATGTAATTGAATCGGAGAAAATTAGTTTAGGCAGACCATCAGGAGAAGTTGATTGTTGATGAGGCATAAAAATAGGAATTACCTGATCTTCGCTTAATCGGTTTCTACAGTTTTCATGCGAAATAATCAAACTTCCACCCTGGCCGAATGCTTCATTACCTTCTACATGATCATAATGCCAATGGGTATTAATGACATAATTAACAGGTTTATTGCTTATATCAGAGATTGCATTCTGAAGTAGATCAGTGAACTGTTTTCGGTGTGTATCTATTATTAAGATGCCGTCTTCTCCTGTCAATACTCCAACATTTCCACCTCCAGGAATACTAATTAAATGAATAGATTCAGTGACAGAGGTTATTATAGTTTCAACTGAATCATCATTTTGAGAAAACAATAATCCTGGAACAGATAACAGTAAAAAAATGATCAAAGCTTTCATATGTAGATATTTATGATTATGCAGTATTTTGATAACGGTCAAGTGTATGTGCCGTCCCGAGAACTCGGGATGGCATATACACAATGTTAGATAATGTGCATATTTAAAATTTCAATTATTCGCGATTTATTGATCATTCAAAGTAATCTTTTCTCCAACTACAATATTGAAGTATTCGTTCTTGTAAGCATTTTTGAAGGCATTGATACTATCATCACAACTATCATGGCCTGAGACACCAGTGATTTTGATTCCATGGGATTTTAAAAACTCAATATTACTCTGTATGTCTTTTTTAGTTAGGGGATCCCATGGTAGTCTATTCGTGATAAAATACTGGTATATCTTATCAATATTTCTGCATTCAGTAACAGGTAGATGAAAACCACCAAGCAATCCATAAATCTCTTCATTAAACAAAAGTTCTGATCTTAGAATTAGTTTTTCTATTGTCTGATGTCCGCAGCCAGAGATAATTATTATACCCTTACCCTTCACATTAATTGCCAGAGCTTGTTCACCAATATCTGTGAAAAACATTGGACAAGGTATAACTCCGATTGTTGATACTCCTTCAGCAATTTTTATCGGCTCTCTAGAATAAATAGGATCAAGACCAGGGTAAGTCATAGGCGTTGGGGTATATACTATCTTTTTCCCAAGATCAATTTGATTCTTCGTTAAAGAGAAAGTTGGTATGTTAGTCCATTGGTTTCCGCCCACATGGTCCCCATGGTTATGAGAAATAACTATTATATCAATTTCATCTAAACTTACGCCTAACCGCTCCATATTATTCAATAGGGGGGATGGATCAGAATTATTACTGTTTAGTCCAACGTCAAATAAGATTGTTTCCTCATCTGTTCGAATGAGGTATGATACTCCAGCCTCACCAATCAGGCTTTCATCTTTAGTAAACCAATCAATTAAGGGTAGCATCTCAAAATGCTCTGTATATCCGATATTATCAAGGTATTTCAAATTCTTCTGATCAGCATTCCATATTGAGTCAGAAATTAGAACTTTTGATTTATAGTCCAGGTAAAGTTGAACAGGATCACCAAACCTTGTTACAATTTTAGAAAATAGGGTATCTTCTTTCAAAGCATTGTTTAAAGCATCTAACTCTTTCGGCAGCAATTCTTGGGTGTCATGTTGACTCTTTAGAGAAAGAGTAAAGAGTGAGATACAAATTAAAAAGATTGCTTTCTTTTTCATGATATTAGATTTATATTGAGGTAAATAGATGCATGTTATCTAACGTATGTGTATATACACCCAGGTGTGTTTATTTCTCATATATCGAGAGTAAAAGTGGTTATATACATCTGTATCGAGGGAATAAAAACACCTTTGACGGTTTCTTATCTTACAATACAATCTACAATTTAGACAATTGACCAGAATTTCGCAATTATTGTAATATTAAATATTTAGCCTGTTCTCATTACACCTGAACCTGATTCTCGAATACCGGTAAATGCGGCGATTTCAGAGAATAGATTAGAAATTGTTGATGGTTTTATGGATTTTTCTGCCATCCCGTCTCAAAAATTATCGGTGAATTATTGTTGCATATTCCTGCGACTTCGGACACTAAATCCCGCTGAAAAGGACATTGTATATTCCTGGACAAGCTGACCCACCTTAAAAAAAGTACAATAACTAAAATTCCGGCGGACTGATCCCCTTGGTTAGTTTCTTATAATAACATCGAATGAAAATCCTATTCCGCTTTCTGAAAAGTAATCTCAGGCAGAATAATATGCACCTCTTCTTTCTTTTCTTCGTTATACCAGTACACGATGAAATTAATTTTCGCTGTCGACACTTGAAATCCCTTTTGCTCCAGATTTTGAATCTCTCTAAGAAAAGATTTTGAGTATTTTAATACCTGTTCTCCTTTTTCATTATTACAGCCATCTTCAGTAATAGTCAAAAGATCTCCGGTTTGCATTTTTTTTATCCGTTTCTGTAAAAAGCCGGAATAACCTAGATTAATATCCCTGTGGTTCAGATGCATATATATCCTTCCAGGAGGCTCATACATATTGTTATCTACCTGTTTCTTAATATTCTCAACCTCAATACTCTCCAAAAAGGACCCGTTATAATGAATATTAAGATTTCTCTTCGCCCTAGTAAGCGCCACATATAATTGTCGCCTCTTGTCCTCGGTTGAGAGATCATAATTATTCAGCAAAAGGAACACGTTGTCAAATTCCTTTCCCTTTGCCTTGTGTATGGTAGAAACCATAATTGTATCCTGTCCCATACTAATGAAATCCTCAAAATTTGATTCCCCGATAAATACCTTCAGATCAGTTTTATATTTTGTCTTTGGGTGTAGTTTCATGAAATCATCCAGGACCCTGAGACAAACAGGTAATACATGAGTGCCTGTAAATTGCTCCTTAAGCTTACGCTTGCATGTCTCAATCTGATCTTCAGTTATAGTTCTTGCTTCCGGATCAGAGTTTAAATAATCAATTGCAAACCTTAACTCCTTCAGATTATGTAAATGGAAACCACTGTTGGTCTGAATCAATTTGGCTATAATTCCCTTTTTGTTCAAGAGACCTGAGATATGTAATGCTTCAAGATTTGTTTGCGCCATTATACATGTTGAACCCGATAGTTCAGCCTTCAAAATATCATTTACGAGGGGCTTAATAAGCTGATCAGACGCATATCGTATAATCCTGATGTTCCCGTTTGATGTATCGACAGCTTTAATCTCGGTTTCCTTTATCCTGTTCTCAATGCATCTGGCAAACTGATTGGTGAACTCAACCAGATTACTTTTACTCCGGTAATTCTCGATTAATTCATATTTTTTGGAATTCTGATGCCCTAGCAGACTCAGGAAATACCTTGAGTCTGATCCCCTGAATTCGTAAATGTTCTGGTCATCATCACCTACCGCAATAATCCTCATTTCAGGATTCCTCCTTATAAGTTCCAGCACTAAAGCAAATTCATTCTCATCTATATCCTGCGCTTCATCAATAACCATCACCACTTTGGCAATGCGCCCGGGTTCAACCTCATTATTTCTGAGAAGTTCAAGTGCATTCTTTATTACATCACCGGACTTCTCAATTGATCCTAACCTGCCTACCAGGTCAAAGCAAAAGGAATGAAAGGTTCTTATTTCAACAAATAATGCCGCATTGCCAATTAAATTCATAAGTCGCTCCTTGAATTCATTTACGGCCGCCCGTGAAAATGTCAGCATTATTAATTGTTCATACTTGACGTCTTCCATATAAATAATAGAAGCCAGTTTATGAACCAGCAGCCTGGTTTTTCCGCTGCCCGGTCCGGCAGCCACTACAACGTACTGGTTTTCATTATCTTTAATGACATCCAGTTGCCTTGGAGACAATTCGCCAAATAGCTTCTTAAACTGTGCCGGGGTTATACTCTTAATTATTTCATCCTTCCTGCTACCGGGAAAATATTTATTGACAAAAGAACTGAAGTTCAATTGGAAATAATCGTTTACAAAAGTTAAGGCTCCTTTATAATCCGACAGCATTTTTTTTGCATACTCACCAACAATATGGATCTGCTGTGTTTTATGCTCGTAATGCCTTTTTAGTGAATCATAGTCTTCCTGCTTATATTGCAACCTGAGATTGTCCTCAACCCTGTTAATATTCATCTTATTGTATATAACAAGAAATCCACCTTCAATCCTTAAGGCTTCAATTCTGGAAAGAAAGAACAGGGCCTCTTCAACATCGTAAATGCTGACTTTGAGGTCGAACATATCCTTTCTTTTTTCGTACGCTGTTTTCAACTCGTGAACTGAAAATTGAATAAGACGATCACCTTCTTCTTTTTCATCAGAAGCCGGCCTGGAATATAGATGCTCTATTATGAATTCAGACAGCACATGCCTTGTCTCAATATGATTAATTAATTTGTCCTTGGGCACCTTAAGATCAATTGTAAAATTGTCCCTGGATTCTCTATGAGAATTCTTCTTAACCCAATTCTTTATTGACCAGAAATTAATTACCGTCTTGATTCTGACAACCGTCGAATTAATACCTGAACTCAATGCATTTTCATTCAATTCTTTAAAATTGATTATGCTCTCAGTTTCCTGAATAATCTCAATCAGATGTTTTTCCAGTTTTGCATATTCACTATGCAATTTCTTTGAGTTCCTCTGTGATTCTGTATGATTTATGAAAGCAGACAGATCCCTGGTATCGCCGAGTATCTGCTCCTCCCGCATTAAAGTGATTGCTCTTATTACATCTTTATTGGATATTCCAAGCAGGTCTGATATATAATCAACCCTTGATTCAGCTTCATCATCTAATGATCTTGAAGTGTTTTTAGCTGATATAAGTCTCCGGATAATCCTTATTGCATGTTCCTTCTGCTTTTCGGTAAAACGTGGCGACTGTTTGATCTTTAATATCGCCTCTTCTGCATTCCTTGATAGAATGCTTGTAGCAAATATCTGCGGGGAATTATGTGTCCGCTTAACATATCCGGCTTCTTCCAGGGCTGCAATTGCAGTGGTAACTCTCGTTTCAAGATCCTCAATTTGTTCGTTCCATCCGGCTTTCCTTGCAATCTCAAGTGCTGATTTTGACATTTCAGACCTGAATCTGGTCAGTCCTTTGATTGCTTTCCATACATCCCGGATCTGATTCCTGTCAATTTTTGTCTGGTTTAAGAGAATGAAATGTTTACTAAGATCATCTTCATTAAACAGTATATAACACTCCGCCTGTATAGATTCATCCCTTCCAGCCCTGCCGGATTCCTGGACATAGTTTTCCAGTGAATCGGATATTTCAAAATGGACAACCATTCCAACATTATCCTTATCTACTCCCATACCGAAAGCGGAAGTTGCTACAATAACATCAACTTCTCCGGACATAAACGCATCCTGATTGGCAGTTTTCTCCTTAACGTCCATCTTGCCATGGAATGCTCTTGCATTGCAGCCATCATCATTTAATTTCCTGGCTACCTCCTCTGCTTTTCTTGTGCGGGAAACGTAAACGATGGTCGGACATTGTTTTTCATTTATCAGGCCTCTGAGCCTGTAGAATTTTTCCTGGTTGTTTGCACAATTAATTACATTATAGCGTAAGTTCTCCCTGGTGACTGTGGTTTTGAATAGTTCCAGGTCGATATTCAATTTCTCCTTAAAATATGATCTTATATCTTCAATTACCTGAGGTTTGGCAGTAGCTGTAAAGCATGAAATGGGAATATTCTTAGTCAGATTTTTCTTTTCCTGCAGGTTTTTTATGAACTCCCCGATATAAAGGTAGTCGACCCTGAAATCATGTCCCCATGAAGAGAAGCAATGTGCCTCATCAATAACAAATCTGGCTATCTTTCTGCCTAAGAATAATCGCTCTATGGTTTTTGATCTAAGAGCTTCAGGAGAAATATATAGTATTGATGCTGTGCCATCATCAACCCGTTCAACAGCTTTTCCCCGCTCAATAGGATCCAAGAGCCCATTAATTGTGACAGCTTCAGTTATTCCTTTCTTTTCAAGATTATCTACCTGATCCTTCATTAATGATTGCAGAGGGGATATTATTACAGTAAGCGCATGGGCATTTTCTCCAGCCATGAGAGCCGGTATTTGATAGGTAAGGGATTTCCCTCCACCGGTGGGAAAAATTGTTAGAATGGACTTATTATTAAGAGCTGCCTGTACGGCTTTTTCCTGTAATGGTTCTCCATTAAAGGTTCTATAGCTATCAAAACTGAAAAAGTACTTAAGTCCGAATTTTGCATCAAATGATTTGGCGCAGTATGGACATCCTTCCAGACATGGTTGGGATCGTAATTGGAACATTACCCGCTCGATAGCAGGAAACTTGTGATACACCCATGAGGGTGTAATTGATACCCTACTCTCGGTTCGTATTAACGCCAGGCAATAAGCCAGTGCTTCCGGTTCATTCAGGATGATCTTGTCCAAATCAGCATTGCTACATATCTGTGAATCAAATTCCTGAAGAATAAGGTCTTTTGTGGAAATATTATTCACAGAAAAATTGACATATTTGAAAAAAGATATGAAGTGAATATTATAATTGAGAAGCAAATAGTTGATCCCCTTGAGATTATCATTTAGTCTGCTGAAAGCAGCCTCTTCATCGAAAAAAAGGTCTTTTGCTTTCTTCGCATCGCTCAGCGGATTATTTATATCTCCTGTTTGAAGCTTATCGTCCTTCAATAATTTGTGATACGGCTTTTTCGGAAACAGCAAGGGAGAAAGGTATAGAGTATCTATTACAGGAATATCTGAAAGATCTTTACGTATCGCCTTTTCAATAAACGGTAGATCATGATCAATTATATTATGTCCACATAAATAATCTGCGCCTTTACTGAATTTGGAAAAGTCTTTAATTGAATTTGAGTGAAACTGTTTGCCGTTACTATCTATACTACCCAGATCAAGAATCTTTTTACTTCTGGGGTCTATTTCAGCATCTATAAATACTATTTTATTCATTAGCTATTTCAATGATTTTTTGCATCTGATCTTGCGAATGCAAATGCACCGTTAGAATATGTATATATAGACACTTTTCTAAATATCAAAACAAGCGTGTTCATGAAACCGAAGTTAGACAATAGGAACACCCTTTGACAACCTCCTATTGCATTGCAGCATGCAATTTAGATAATTGACCAGAATTTCGCAATTATTGTAATATTAAATATTTAGCCTGTGATTTAGTTCCTATAACACTTGAACCTAATTCTTGAATGCCGGTAAATACGACCGATTATGAGAGCGGATTAAAAATTGTTGACGGAATTGTTGATTTTTCTGCCATCCCGTCTCAAAAATTACCGGAGAATAATTGGGATGGGATATTATGTTGATTACCAGCTCCAGAAAATTATTATTTAACAATGTTTGCTGTATGTAATAAAGAAGTAGATTATTGCTTTTCCCTTACAATAGTGTTAGGCATCGTTTTTTTCTTTCTTTCTTTCATCATTCCAATACCCGAAATAGAGAATTCCAACCAAAAGTGTTAACATAAAATGAAATCTAACATCACCAGCGTCGCTGGCTATAATTCCAAATATACTTACAATTATGATAATAACTGTTCCCCATAGTCTTTTCCACCATGCAATAGCATATCCTACTAAATAAATCCATATCAATACATTTGGATTGATGTACGGGTAGGAATGAGTAAAAAGGTTTGTAAGGTTATTGAAAAACCCCGCAATACCTTCTTTGATTAAATCATAGGCTGTTAAGAACAAAATCCATGCTGTGATAATAATCCCAACAATCTTGGTTAGCAAAGCAAGACTATTTTTCTTTTTCATGTTTTCGTTTTTTAATGATGCCAAACGGTTAAGCTAAACCACGTGTCAATGTGGTTTAGCATTTTATTGAATGGCTAAACAGATGCGACAGAACCACAAAATGTTGTATTAAGTATTTTGTTTTCTTATTTATCCACAAACGATCTACACGTTGGTTATTACTATTTGTAAAACAGTCTCGCCAATTGAGTCCGATTTGTGACCCCTGTTTTTTGGAATATTCTGTTATTATGATCTTTAACTGTATCAACTGAAATAAAGAGTTTATCAGCTATCTCTTTGTTGGTTTTACCTTCACATATTAATTGAATTACATCTAATTCACGTTTTGATATATTGTATTTAGAAATAAGTTTTGAGTAATCAGATTCTTTCATCTCCTTCTTGTAAGATTGAATAATTTTAAAACTTTTTCCATATGCAAGAACCCACCATATAATTAATCCGTTAATTAAAAATACAAACGAATGTAGAATAAATCTCTCTATTAGCTCATTTTTAAAACTTCCTCCTATTATCCATTTTAAACAAGCCAGTGCAATTGGAATAATAAAAACCATGCTCAATCTTATAATTATAGTTCGTGATTGCTGATCGGCTATTAATTTGACTTGAAAAATCAAATAAAAGCAAATGATAATAATGCTGACAAAAATTAGAATATCTGTATATATCATCAGATTAGTTACTATTCCATTACTTCCAAATACAGGTATTTCTAACCAGCCTATTCCCCAAATGCTAATAATAACTATTGCAGCGATTTTTAAAGGAGATATTATCTGTTTTAGTAACTTCAGATTAAGAATCTGTTCAATAAGTTTAAAAAATGCAATTAAGAATAAAAATCTTGTAATAAATAGTAAGCTTGATAGCAGAATCTCTGATCCGGTTTCAATTAAGTAATTTAAACGAAATGTTTTCGAGAATTGAAGTATTAATCCTAAATACCATATCAGGTTGAGATAAAATATTACATAATTGAGGTGCGTTAACAGCTTCTTATCTCCAATTCTCGAATAATGTGCAATAATCAGTATTGAAGCTATACTTGATAATAAAGTAATTAACAGACCAATTATTATAAACAGTTTCATTTCACTAAAATTTTATTTTTGGATCAGTTGCAACTTCAAACACATAAAATTAACCTTTTTATCTGTATCCCACTTAAGTAGGGAATTCTATAATCCATACTTAAGTGGGTAGGTTGAGTGCATCATTTATCATAACATTGTTGACCAGATAATTAAATTTAATAAATATGAAAACAACAAAGACATGCAAAGTAGTAAAATACTTGAAAAATAATTTTCTCTTCTTTTTTTTATTTATCAATCCATTTTTTACATATTCAATGATCTTTTCTCAGGTTTGTGAAAACAACCTGCTTTCTAATGATTACTCAGAAAAAGTATTTCATCATATTAAAAATCTGGTAGATATTGGTCTCAGACCTGCAGGTTCTGAAAATGAGATGAAAGCAGCTGAATACATCAAAAATCAGTTTACAGAAATTGGCATTACAACTGAGATAGAAACATTTGATTATGAATCATTTGAATTTGAATCCCTTGATCTTGAGATAAATGGAGAGCATTATAAACCCAATGGCTTGGGTTTTATACCTTATGAGAATAAAATGGAATATCATGGAAAAGCCTTTTTAGTAGATTCCAAAGAATCATTTGACATTTACGCTTTAGATAGTATTGCAGGAAATACTATTATTTCAAATGATTTTACCAGTCATTTTAATTTAATGAACTTTCGACCTGATCATATAATTTACCTGGATTCTACTGATTTTCAAAAACTCAAAACTGGTTCATCTTTAACTTTCAAATTGAAAATAATGGGTGAATATCGATACCTAAAATCTCCAAATGTAATTGCTCAAATTGGGAAAAGTTCAATTGAAAAAAAAGAAATTATTATTGGTGCTCACCTCGATTCCTATAGAGAAAGCCCTGGTGCAAGTGACAATGGATCTGGAGTTGGTAGTATAATTGAATTGGCTCGGTATTTAAAAAGAATGGAAAATGATTTAAATTGTGTTATTAAGTTCATTTCTTTTGGTGCTGAAGAGCTTGGTATCTTGGGTTCAAGAAAATATGTCGAAATGCACAAAGAATCATTAAAAAACTGTGTATTGTATTATAATATTGATGATGTGGGTGGAAATAGTTTAGGGGCAATTGAAACTTTAGGTGGAGTTATTAAAGCTCCTGAAAAGCTTCAGGATGACTTATCAGTATCACTTGCCCAAAATCCTTGGGAAGGCGTAAATAGCTACTGGCGAATTCTACCCACCCCTTATATTATGGGATTTGTTGGAACGATAAATCATCCTCAATGGCTTGTTAATATTATTACCAATTCGGTTGATGAATCAGGATACGAAATTCACTTTGCAGAAAACATGGGTTCTGATCAAATGGCGTTTGCACATGTAGGATTAGTTTCGTCAAGTATAGGAATTACCTGTGATAAACCGCATACACCTTATGATAATCTTGATTTGATTAACAAAGCAAGTCTGCAAAAAGCTGGTGACATATCGATGAGAATTATTTTAAAAACCAATAATATGTTTAAAATAAAATAACAATTAATAAAATTCAAATGAAAGGAATATTTACATATCAATCACTTGTTTTTGTCTTTATACTTATTTCCATTTCTTGTTCAACTAATAAAATGAAAATCGAACCTTGTTGGGAACCGAAATCTGTACTTATGGCCCATTTGCGTTTTCTTGCTTCTGATGAATTAAGAGGTCGAAGAACGGGAACCTGCGATGCAAAAATAGCTGCACGTTATATTGCAGAGCAATATAGGTCATATGGTATGCTTGCATTTAATGAATCGTTAGATTTTTTTCAATCTGTTACATTAAATGATGAACCTAATTTGAAAATGTTGCATTGTAATAATGTAATTGGATATATTGAAGGAACGGATTCAATATTAAAAGATGAATACATTCTTTTGGTAGCCCATTATGATCATTTGGGTGTGATCCAGGATACTTCTAATTTACTTTCTGATTCAATATATAATGGTGCGCGAGATAATGGGATGGGTACAACCGCATTATTATTTTCAGCAAATGTTTTGGCAAATAATCCACCTTTTAGATCCGTGATATTTCTTGCTGCTACTGGTGAGGAAGAGGGTATGCTAGGAAGTGAATATTTCATAGAGCATTGTCCTGTAGCTGTTGAAGATATTGTCTTTGTATTAAATAACGATGGTGGCGGATATAATGACACAACATTAATAAGAGTTGGTGGAAAAAACAGAATTGAGCTTATAGATGAGATTTGGACTGATTTAGAATCATCTGGTATTAAATCTCTTCCATATCCGGAAGATCTGGAATATCTATATGATTTAGGCGATAATATTACTTTTGCAAAAAAAGGAATTCCTGCAATTACAATAAGTCCAGGCTTTGACAAAATTGATGATGAGATTTTAAAATATATTCATAAACCAATAGATGAAGCAGATGATGCGTTCAACTATTCGTATTTACTTAAATTCAGTCAGGCTTATACTAAAATAGCAATGTTTGTTTCAAACTCAGAAACTGTTCCTTTTTGGAAAGAAGAAAATGAATATTATGCAAGAGGAATTAAATTATATAGGGAAAAGTAGGTTATGTCGCATTAATTAATCAAGAATTTATTAATTACTAATTTCACCATTCAACCAAAAACATAGATTAGATGTTCAAGCACCACCATTATCCCAAAGCTATAATTCTACAGGCCGTATATTTCAAATTAAGATTCACTCTAAGCTACAGAGATGTGGAAGAACTTCTTTCGATAAGAGGAGTAAAGGTAGATCATTCTACTATTCAGAGATGGGTTTATAAGTTTTCTCCAATGATTGAAGCTAATATGCATAGACGGAAAAGGCAAGTCTGTACTAGTTGGAGAATGGATGAGACTTATATTATAGTTGGAGGTAAAGATCGTTACCTATTTAGAGCTGTGGATAAGTATGGAGATACAATAGATTTCTTGCTAACCAAGCGAAGAATGAAAGGATCGGCACAGAAATTTTTAAACAAAGCTATTGGTAATAATGGTAAGCCACGTATTATAAACATAGATAAGAGCGGAGCAAATAAAGTAGGGATCAAAACATTTAACAAGCGAAATTTTACGAATGTGGAGTGGAGGCAATGCAAGTATTTGAACAACATTGTGGAACAGGATCATCGTAATATTAAAAGAAGAATAACGATCGGTACAGGATTTAAAGAATTTGAGTCTGCACAACGAACTTTAGCTGGAATTGAAATAATAAATATCATTAGAAAGAATCAGATTGAAAATTCAAAATCTACTACGTATAAAACATTCCATTCTTTGGCAGCTTAATGCAAAAATAATGAGTGATTTTGAGAATCAAGTTGAATTAATGCGACAGAACCGATTAATTAAACTCACCATAACAACATGCATAAGCCATTAAAACGGCTCATGCACATGACCGTTAGAAAACATTTAAACTAAAATAAAGATGAAAGCCATTAAAGTTGTTATTACTTGCATCATTTGTTTAATTACAAATGGTTCTGCTGTATCACAATCCAAATTAGAATTAAATCAGCAAATTAGAACTGAAACAATTGCAAAACTATCTGTAATGCTAAAGGATTATGTTTATCCTGAGCTTGGAATAAAAGTATCAAATAGACTAACCAAAAACCTGAATGAGGGAAAATATGATGATATAACAGATTTTAATATGTTTGCACAACTTGTAACAAATGAAATGTTTGAATTAACTAAGGATAAACACCTTCTGATTAGGTATGATCCCGAAGATGTAAATGAAATCAAAAAAAGTGAAGCTATATCTGGAAAAGAAAGAGTTGAATATTTTAATCGGCAAAAAGAAAATTCCGGCAAACGAAATTATGGATTTAAAGAAGTAAAGATACTACCTGGGAATATAGGTTATTTGAGATTCAATGAATTTGAAAGAGCAGAATTTGCGAGTAAAACAGCACATGCTGCGATGGAATTTATTTCAAATACTGATGCAATAATTATTGATCTAAGGAACAATAATGGCGGTTGGGGTAGTATGGTGCAATTACTTTTAAGTTATTTTATTGATTTTCAAGATGAAAAAAACAACATTTTATTATTTGAGAAAAATCTACCTTATAAAAATGAAGTAATACAATATCGTACTTTACCTGATTTGCCTGGAAAACGATTGATACAAACTCCATTATATATTCTTACCAGCGGGGATACATATTCTGCTGCTGAAGCATTTACAGACGTCTTGCAGAAACGTAATCGTGCAATTATTATTGGTGAAACAACTCGAGGTGGTGCACATTCAACCAGAGGACCTGAAATGCTGACTGATTACTATATAGTAAAAATGCCCGTATCAGAAGTGATTAATTCTCAAACTAAAAAAAATTGGGAAGGAACAGGTATAGAACCTGACATAAAAACAGATAGGAAGCATGCATTAGACACTGCACTTATTAAGATTCAGGAGATTGAGCAAAAAACAAATAGATAATAAATAGCTTATTACTAAACGCTTTCTAACAATAAATATAGGGCATTTGGCGGATACTACTAAATTTGAAAATGAGGAAATTTAAGAAAACATGTAACGGTTGGTTACTTGAGCACAATGAATTGCCAAACTGTGATACGTCATACCCTCCAAGACAAAATATTGATTATTCTAAAGTGCATTTTAATGCTTCGTAAGGTGTTTTTCCATTAAATGCTCCATGAGGTCGGTTAAAGTTATAAAATTTTTCCCACGCGTTTAATTTCTTGTTCAAATCCACATCATCAGTATAGGTTAATAATTGATAAAACTCTTCCTGATCTATTCGATGAGACCTTTCTACTTTTCCATTTAATTGAGGAGATCTTGGTTTGATATATACATGCCTCATTCCCTTATCTTCAACATGCCAATGAAACCGTGCCTGGAACTCATGTCCCCGGTCAGTTCGTATAGTATGTATTCTGAATGGGAATTTCTCTATCACGTAATCGATAAAATCTATTGCACTTGTTTGATTATGCTTTTGATACATTTTTAGCGCTCTTATTCGTGTGGAGTCATCAATAGCAGTGAATTGATAGCGTTTTAATTTATTACCTGAGGAATCAACGAATGTTGCAAACTTAACGTCTACTTGAACCTGGTGACCAGGGACTTTCTTGGCATACCGTTTTGTATGGACTGTTCTTCTTGATGCTGTTTTAGGTAATCGATTTAAACCATACTTGGTTAATATCCTGGTAACACTGGACTCAGAGACATTAATTTCATGATAGAGCTCAAGATACCATGTGATCCTAATGGAGCCAAGCTGGTATGTAGTTCTTAATTCAAGTATCTTATCTACAACTTCATGAGGGATCTTCCTGGGATGATTATGTGCTATTGGTTTCTTTCTTTCTAAACCATTTTTCCCTTCAAGCTCATATCTCTTTCGCCATGCATAAAAGGTGGATCTTGGGACTCCAAAATCTTCACATTCCTGGCAGATACTGCTATTGCTTTTACTAATAAAATTTATAATAAATAATCTTCTTCTTGCCTTAATTAATTCTTCGGCTCTTTTCTCAATCTTTTGTTCTAAATTCATATTACCTCCTGTTCTTACACATTTAAATATACTTAAAAGTGTCCAAGAGGGTCTGAAGTGTCTACAAATAATTGCTTAAATTTAAGTAATGAAAATCAACAAAGTACCACTTAGAAAAATACAGACCTTTTGTCCTAATCAATTTGACGATTTACAAATAATTGCTTAAATTTAAGTAATGAAAATCAACAAAGTACCACTTAGAAAAGTACATAACTTTTGTCCTACTCATTTTAACGATCTACAATGAAAAACATTAAATTTTTTCCCATGATTGTATTATTTTATCTGTCCGTTTCTCTAGTATGGTCACAATCACAGGGACCAGAAAAAGGATCATCATCGGATATCAGGATTCAATCATCCGCCGATTATGTTTTTGGCCGGTCCTTCTTGTTTAACTCCGAATATCTGGGAGAATCCAAAAAAATTTTCATCAAAGTTCCGGAAGGTTACTCTGAGGGAGGAAATCGATATCCTGTGATCTATATCCTCGACGGGACCTCTTATTTCATACCTTTTACCGGAGTTGTCCAGTATCTGCATTCTTACGGGATGATACCGGGCGTAATTTCCGTAGCCATTGAAAGCGGCGACAGGCTGAAAGAGTTCACTTATACAAAGGCCGACGAAGAGACAGGTAACTGGCCGACCAGCGGAGGTGCCGAGTCCTTCTTTCTATTCCTGTCGGAAGAATTAATCCCGTATATCGATGCGACTTATCGGACACATCCATTTAGAATCATCGGGGGACATTCTCTGGCCGGACTCTTCGCGGTCGAAACCCTCCTGCGACATCCGGACCTCTTTCAGACCACCATTGCTATGAGTCCCAGTCTTTACTGGAATCAGTTTGAGTGGCTGAAAAAAGCGGGAGATTGGATTACCGACAATAAATCTATACGGCATTTCCTATTCATTTCAGTAGAGGAAAAGGAGGAAAAACAAAAAAACTATCTTTCTCAATTCAGAAAAAGTGTGGAGATGAATGCTCCGGATTCATTTAAATATTCCTATACATGTTTCCCGGAAGAGGACCACGGTTCGGTCGCTCTGCCCGCGTTGTTCACTAATCTGAAGAATCTCTTCAATGGTTGGGAATTCCCCGGTGAAGCCTGGGAGACAGGTCCGGAAAAGGTGAAGGAACATTTTCAAGGATTATCCAAACGTTACGGGTTTCCGGTACCCATCGCTGAAGATTTTCTCATCGAACATGCGTTTCACGGCCTGCGCCAGCATGAGGCTCCGGACGAAGCCATCCGTCTTTTCGAATTCTGCCTGTCCCTCTATCCGAATTCGGCAGAGGCGTATGAAGGGATGGGTGAAGCCTATGAGGCCAAGGGCATGAAGGGAAAAGCCAGAGAGTTCTACAAAAAAGCCGTGGAAATCGATCCGGAAAATAAAAATGCTAAAGAGATGCTGGAAAAACTATCACGAAATGAATGAGGTTCTGATGAGAATTAATTTGTCTGTTCTAAAGGAACTCTCAAGAATAGAAAGACAACACCTTATTATTTTTGATGATTTTGGGCTACAGCCACTTGATAATCAAAACAGAATGACTCTGCTGGAAATTATTGAAGACCGGCACG
>Ga0272441_10003158_pt1 | contig 31895 bp, 48 predicted proteins | sample SSMProp6N_FD_193582 | JGI IMG/M metagenome (GOLD analysis project Ga0272441, IMG submission 193582) | Marine sediment archaeal communities from Little Sippewissett salt marsh, Falmouth, MA, United States - SSM-Prop-6N | ecosystem: Environmental > Aquatic > Marine > Wetlands > Sediment ... | reverse complement strand
GTGTTGTTGATAATGCTATTATTTCTAATAATAGACTGCGCAACAACTCGCCAGGCATGCTTATTCAGGGTAGCAATACAAGCATATTTGGAAATGAAGTTTCTGATATTCGTAGTGATACTAATCCTTATGGTATTTATATAGCATCTACAACATCAAACATATCAATTAAAAATAACCATATTTGGAGTGATATTACTTCAGAAATGACATATATATTAGTTATCGGAGCAAGTTCAACAGATACAATAATTGAAAATAATGATTTTTTTGATTATACTCAAACAAATCCTATAAGTGATGCCGGTACTCGTACTCGTTTTAAAAGAAATATATTAAAAGGCCAAAAACAAAGAGTAGCAATATTAAGTTTATCTGGTGCTACAACAAATGGAGCTACATTATTTGGGGAAGCATCATCTAAGGTAAGTCTTGATACTGCAGCTGGTATAGTATTTGAGATAAATGGCAGGAAATATGCTAAGACTCAAACTGATAACTTATGGACTATTGGAGCTGCAGGAAATACAGGAGCAGGGGAGTTCCGAAAAGCATTGTTATGTTTAAATGCGTCTGGTACAGCAAGTGTAATTTATGGAACAGTAGCCGCTTCACAGGCAGCAGCAGATATACCAGATTGGCAACCTTATAATGTTTGCCCCATTGGGTTTGTAGAAATAGGGGAGAGCTGGACTACAACAGATACTTTAAGTGGTGCTGTATGTATTGATTTTATAGGTGTTATTGATTAAAAAGGAGATTAAAATGTCTGTAGATAATACTAATATATCACAACGCTTTACAATGGATAATGCGACAGCAGAGTTTACTTTTACCTTTAATGCCTTACATGCAAGCCCGGAAGATATAAAGTGCAAAAAGATAGACACCAATGGAAGTGTATCTACTCTGGCCTATACTACAGACTACTCTGTAGCTGTAAATGTAGATGGATCTGGCGGTGTAGTAACATTGGTAAGCTCTGCCGGCACAGATACTCTTTTTGTATATAGAGATACTACAGATCTTCAAGAGTCAGATTATGAGGACTATAACCAATTTCCTGCTGAAACAGTAGAAACAGATCTTGATAGAAGAACTTTAAAATCACAGGAACAGGATGAGGCTATTACCCGGGCCATAAAGTTTCCCATTACATCAAGCAGGGCCAACATAGATCTGCCTACTCCGGTAAATGGTCAGGTGCTGGTATGGTCTGGCACAGATGGCACATTAGTTAATTCTGAGTTTGCAATAGTGGCCGCGCATACCTTTGGCAATATTACAGTAAGAACAAAAGCTACCATAGCCGACTTAGAAGCAACTGTAGCCAATATTACAGGTCTTACAGTAGGCACAGTAAACATAACAAATATGGATACTGTTACAATAGGATCAGCCACTATTACCACAGATGCAACCATTGCAGCACTTAATGTATCTGGCGCTACAGGCCTTAATACTTTAAACGCTACTACTGCGAACATAACAGGCTTGACTGTAGGAACTGTGAATATTACAAATATGGACACAGTAACCATAGGCTCTACCACCATTACAACATCAGCTACCATAGAGCTGGCTATAATTGAGAATGCAACAATTGCGACACTTAATATTACAACAGCCGCTACAGCCAATATGATGGATATGGCGTCTGCTACAGCAGGCCAGCTCTTAGTAACCACAACCGCTACCATAGAGAACCTAACCGCAGCTACTGTTAATATTACCACTAAAGCAACCATATCTGATATTGCAGCCACTACAATAACAGTCAGCTCATTAGCGGTTACCGCTTTTGCGCATTTTGATTTATCAGATGATGCTGAAAATGCTTGGGGGGTAACACAAGGCGCAAATAGGTATATTTGCGTAGATACCCTAAATGGAAGTGAGGCTGTAAAAATAGGGTGTATAGGCTCATCTACTACTATAAGGATAAACCCTGCCGGGGCAACAATAAGTAGTCTAAGTGTATTAACTTCTGCTACTATAGCAATGTTGGCCGCTACGGCATTAACAGCTTCTAATATAGAAATTACTGCGGGAAGCGCTGATGCTTTAACAGTATCTAACATAGAGATTACCGCTGGGATAGCTGATGCTCTTACAATATCTAATATAGAAATTACCGGGGGAATGGCTACAGGTTTTACTGTGAGTACAATTTTACAGGCAGCGTATGTCGCAGCAGGAACAGTAGCTACAACCCAGATAGGTATTGATACGGGGCAAGCAACTGCTTTAACTATAGGAAATATAAAGATTGATATGGGGATAGCAACAACTTTGACCATATCTACCTTGCAGGTTAATACAAGCGCGACTATAGCTGGTTTAACAGCAACTAATGCTACAATAACTGATATAGATATTGCCAATGGAGAGGCTACAGCTTTGACTATTGCTACTGCTCAAATTACTACTTTAAGTGCCGGTACTATATCAGGGGCATTAACTGGGGATGTTACCGGTGATTTAGCTGGTAATGTAGAGGGTAACATAACAGCAGGTAGTATATCGGTAGCAACCAGAGCTACCATAGAGAATGCTACTATAGCTACCTTAACAGTAACAACTAAAGCCACTATAGCTAATGCTGAAATAACCGCTCTAAGCGCATCTACAATTACAGTAAGCACTATATCTGTTGTAGGTGGACAAATAGCTTTCCCTGCCACAGCAGTCCCTTCAGCAGACGCTAATACTATAGATGATTATGAGGAAGGTACATGGACAGTAGTATGGTCTTGTTCAACAAGTGGAGCCATTACACCTCTTGCCGGCACAACCACCGGTGCTTATACTAAAATAGGCCGGCAAGTATCAATATCAGGTGGATTTAATGTTGATAGCGTTAGCTCTCCTACCGGTACTTTAACTTTAAGAGGGTTGCCTTTTACGAGTGTGGATGAGAACTCATGTAAGACTGCGGTAGCAATATATCCATACAATCTGCAGACTTCAGCAGCAACATCAATGGTGGGAGATCTTGCTAATAATTCTGCCTACATTCGTGTATCTCATTTTGCTGCTGGTGTAAGAACATCATCAGCAGATGATATAAAAGCAGGATCACAAATTGTTATCAATGCAACTTATTTTACAACATAAAGGAGAAAACTATGTTAGAAAAAAAAGTAGTAATAGATAAAATAGAAATATTAGAGGATGGACAAATACAAGTTCGTCAGGCAATAAAGATCTTAGAGGATGGGAATGAATTATCCAAAACCTATCATAGATGGGTGTTAGTTCCGGGTGATGATATTTCAAAACAAACAAATAAGATAAAAACTGTTGCTAATGCTGTATGGACTCAGGAAGTTAAAGATAAGTACAAAGTTAATTTAGATAAAAATAAGTAGGGGGTACTATGGATAAATGCGTAAAACATGATGAGGTAATGGATAGGCTCTTTACTGAGATACATACTATTAAAGAGGCCCAGGTACAGACTAATACAAAGATGGATATGATCATACAATTTAAGGATGAGCTGCATAACCTTATATATGGCAATGGCCACGAAGGCCTTATATCTAAGGTGCGTGGCATGTTAAATCAGCTAAAACTGCATTGGGTATTGATAAGCGCTATCATACTTGCTATAATAGGATATAGTATAAAAGTATTTTGGGGTATGTGATGGATGAGAAAAAGGGAAAGATCCTTCACTTCCTAAAGCGCATATCCCATCTTATGCAGGTATTAAGTGAGGAAATGGATGCTCTGGCATTAGAGCTAAATGGAAAGGAGCAAGAAGATGAGTAAGATAATAAGCTATATCTTTAAGAATATGGCTCTGCTTATAGGCATAGTAGAGGCTATACTTAAAGTAGCAGCAGGCATTGTATCATTAACTCCTACTAAGAGTGATGATGCGATAGTGGAGATGATTGACAAGGCATTCTCTGCTATAAAGAAAGTATTATATACAGTAGCAGATAAGTTAGCCGGGAAAGCACCAACAGCCCCAAACTCATAAAATGCTTACCCTGGAAGTGGCGGGTAGGCATTTGGCTTTTTAGGCATCAGAAACTATTGCTGTTTATAGTACGCCATCTTGAGGTAGGGGAGTGTACTACTCCTGATGGCACTAAGTACAAGGGGTTTAAACTATCTTGGAAATGGTAAGAAGGCAACCGGAAAAACATTTACAGCTTCAGATAATTAAATACCTGCGCCTTAAAGGTTTTACAGTAGGCAAGATAAAGACACAAGGAGCGCGCAGGGGTAATGCTTTTATTTTAGATCCATATCACTTTAAGGGTGTTGCGGATCTTTTAGTTTTTACTCCTGCGCTTGCTTTTATTGAAGTAAAGTATGGCCGCAACAAACAATCCAAAGACCAGATAGCCTTCCAATGCCTTTGCGAAAAAGCTAATATTCCCTACATTTTAGCCTACTCTTTAGATGATGTAATCAAACAATTCCCTTAATCCTCGTCGGTAAAATCAATCTGAAAAAAAATAAAAAAAATACTTGACAATGTGTGTGTGGTGTGGTAAACTCTTTTATGGAAAGGGGGTGATACCATGAAAAGAGAGAAACCAGAATGCAAGAAGTGCGGAAGTAGGCAGATATTATTTAGAAGGAAAACCAAAACTCTTTATTGCCGGGTATGCGGCTATGAGTGGAAAAGGAAGGTACAGGCATGAAACCATTTATTGAGTATCAAAAAAATTGGCTTATATGGATCTTAGCAATAACAGCAGTAATTGTTATATGCAGCCTGGCCCATGCAGCAGAGATAACAGCAAGTTGGTATAACAGAGAGTCATGTTTAAGGGAAGGTACTTCCGGCATTATGGCCAATGGAAAGGAGCTAAAAGATGGAGAACTCACCGCTGCTTCTTGGGATTATAGCTTTGGAACTTATCTGCGTGTTACTAATCTTAACAATAATAAAACAGTTATTGTGGAAATCACAGATAGAGGCCCTAATAAGAAGCTATATAATCAAGGTAGGAAAATTGACCTTAGTTACGAAGCAATGTATAGACTTGATGGTATTAAACAGGGTGTTGTCCCGGTAAAAATAGAGGTAATAAGATGAAACATACTGTAGAAGTATTATATGATGGATGCTGGGTGGCAGATGTAACCATAGATACTGAAAGCGAAAAGACAGCGCTGGATGCAGTATATGAGGATGCAATAAATAACATAGAGGTAAAAATAAAGGAAGGAGAGGAAGATGAGCGGTAATGCTTATGAGGAACAATGTATGTTAGAGAAAATGGAGTCAGAGGAAGAAAGACAGGAAGAAGAAGCTGTTGACCAGGTGAAAGGAGAATAACATGAAACCGATCAAAGTATTAAGTGTAGGGCCAGAGAAGGAAGTAGGAAGCAATGGTACAAGGATATGCAAGGTAGAATTGCTAACATTAGATCTAAAGGAAACTTTAAATGTAACATGCTTCTTAGGTAAAGATGGAACACCGGCTGATATAAAGGTAGGCTCAGACTATGAGGCAGAGCTTGAAGAAGGCAAGCCTTATAAAGGCTGCAAGCAGTACTCAATGGCTATATGGAAGATGAAAGAGATGCCAAAGGTAGATCCTGAGAAGGAATTAGCTGATGAAGAAAAAGAGATGTGGGATCAAAAAGAGATGCGCTCTCACCGCAGGGCATGTCTTGCAATAGCAGCAAGTATGCTAAGTGATGATATGAAAAAACAAGGATCACCGGATGTAGAGGTAGTAGGCATGGTACAGCTTATAGCATCACAGCTTGTAGATTATGTTTATGAAACACCGGATGTACCAATCCCACCAGAGGAGTAAACCATGGCTTCTAAAACTTATCGCGCTAAGACTTTAATACCCGGCTACAAGTTAGGTAAAAAGTTTGGTGATAAGCAATATATTGCTGTGCCACAGAAAACTGCTGAGAGCGGCGGGCCTGTGGCATTTGGCAATAAACTTATGCCAATAGCCGGCAAAGAGCCGGTAGCTCGTCGGAAGTTTACTGATAAGTATGGTAGAGGATTTTACTATCTTTACTATTATGAGTGGCTTCCAAAAAAACTTGTAGTTGGTGAAAAAATATCTTGACAAGATCCTGAAAAAGTAGTAAGTTAAAAGTAACCTTAAAAAATGGGGAGTTTAAATGTTTAAGACAAAACCAAAGATAGAGCGTAGCAAAAGAAGCTGCGCTAATTTTATGCCCGGTACTCCCCAGAGTTCAAATGTCTTAGACAGCCGGGCTTATTTTTCTAAAAAATCTAAAAAGCGCTATATTTTAAAACAAATAATAAAAAGCTATTCAGATCAATTAGATAATGAGTGTAAATTATTTATCAGCTTACCAAATACTTAAAGGAGATTTATGGCAAGCCCGCAGATAGAGCATGGATATACCAGAATAGCGCATGAGTTATTAGAACATTTAATTATTAAAATATCAGATATTAACTATTTAAGAATAATGCTTTATATTATAAGATATACTTATGGTTTTCATAAAAAGATAACTATAACTAATTACAGCACAATGGCAGGCGCTCTTAATCTTACTGAAGAAGAATTAAAAACCATATTGACACAAATGGAGTTTCTTGGCCTTATACTTTACACAAAAGATGGAAAACAATGCGTATTAGGTATAGAAAAAAACTATGATCAATGGACTATATAATATATTATATTATATTATTATATTATTATATAAAGATATTCCCCTTAAAAGATATATCTTTAAAAATATATCTTTAAAGATAATAAATACTATATACTATATAAGGAGAGATAATGGACTACTTAAAGCAACCACCGCAGAAGTACCTATTTGATGCATGCAAGCTGGCATGGTACAAGGATCGCTTAGAACAATTTACACAGGGCCAATATCAGATGCCTATCACAATAGATATGGGTATTCATAAAGGCTGTAATATGCGCTGTATATTCTGCTATGGTACATATCAGAAGCCATCTATGGATTATATACCTACAGATAGGCTATTGATGGTAGCCCAGGATGCCGGTAGGGCCGGTGTAAAAGGTGTAGCAATAATAGGAGATGGAGAACCTACCTTAAATGAGGGCCTGTATCCTTTTGTAGAGGCCTTAACTAACCATGGTGTAGAGAGTGCTGTGGCTACAAATGGCCTGCTTTTAGATAAGCAAAAGACAGATATACTTACTAAAAACTGTACATGGGTACGCTTTAATATATCTGCGGTAGGTAATAAGTACCCTCAGATACACAAAGGCACAACAGAGGCCGATTTCCAGCGATTAAAGGGCATTATAGGACACGCTGCCAAAAACAATGATAACTGTACAATAGGAATGCAGATGGTATTAGTGCCTCAATGCTTTGATCAGGTAATACCTATGGCCCAATTAGGCATAGATTTAGGGGTAGATTATGTACAGATCAAGCAGTTTTCAGATGCAGGATCAGGCATGCCTATGCACTTTGATATGAACAGGTATGATGAAGTGGTAAATATACTCAAAGAGGCAGAGGCTATGACTACAGATAAGACCAAGATAGTAATTAAGTGGAAGGCCATAGAAGATACCAAGAAGATAACAGGAGAAAAGAAGTGGGATTTTGACTATTGCGTGGATCTGCCATTCTTATTTCAGATGTCAGGTAATGGCAAATGCTATCCTTGCGGGTACTTATTTAACAAGGATGAGTATTGTTATGGAGATGTAACAAAGCAGAGGCTCTGGGATATACTACATAGCCGCAGGTATTGGGATGTAATAGAGAAGATCTCTAAGATACCGCTTAAAGACTTATGTGAAGGACAATGCCGCCATTGTATGACTAACCAATTCATGGATAAGTTTTTAAAAGAATATAATGGCAACACAGAAGAAACACTACACAAGCTATGCGGCTCAAAGGAGAAGTATGAGGAATTGATGGCGAAACCGCCTGAACATTTAAACTTTGTGTGATATGATTAGAAAAGACATTTTAGATATAGTATGTAAGGCCGGAGAGGGGCATATCCCTTCGGCCTTTTCTATTGCAGAGATAATGGAATATATATACGATAATATAAGGCTAAAGGGTAAAGATAAGGATTATTTCATACTATCTAAGGCCCATGGATGCGCTGCTTTATATGCTATTCTAAAGAATAAGGGTTTTATTACACAAAAAGACTTAGATAATAAGAGTAAGCCCGGATCTATCTTAGGCGGGCATCCTGATAGGCTACTTGTGCCAGGGGTGGATGCCAGCTTAGGATCATTAGGCCATGGCTTAGCAATAGGCTTAGGCATAGCTCTGGGCTTAAAGATACAGGGCAAAGACAATAAAGTAATAGTATTATTAGGTGATGGCGAGTGTAATGAGGGTACTGTATGGGAAGCAGCTTTATTGGCAAGCCATCTACGATTAGGTAATTTAATAGCAATAGTAGATAATAACAAATCCTCATACGAGGTATTGCCTATGTATAGCATGAAAGATAAATGGCAATCCTTTGGTTGGTTTGCCTATAGAATAGATGGCCATGATAAGGCAAGAATAGCCAAAGCATACAGAAGATGCGCTATTGACTCAGGCGTGCCTAAAGTAATTGTAGCAGATACCATAAAGGGTAAAGGTGTTAGCTTCATGGAGAACAATGGCAAGTGGCATTATAAAGTACCAAACAAGCAAGAGAGGAAAAAGATAGATGCGATACTCAGCACAATTCGTAAAAGAAAAGTATAAGGATAGCGCAATAGTAGTGGCAGAGCTTGGCGTACACTTAGGACTTAATGCTTTAGATATGATAACGAATATGAATATTAGCAAGATGTATCTTGTAGATGACTATAATACTGAAAAAGAAATAATTGGATATACACAATCGGTTGCAAGATACCGGGAAGCCTATAAGAACTTAGAACCTTATAAGGGTATTTGCGAGTGGTTTGTTACAGGTACGCATATAGCATATAAATATATACCAGATGAGTCAATAGACTATGTGTATATAGATGCTGCCCATGATTACGAGTCAGTAAAGCAGGACTTACATCTATGGTGGTCAAAGGTTAAGAAGGGCGGAGTCTTTGCAGGCCATGACTATAAAGAGCCGCTACAGCCCGGGGTTGAGCAAGCTGTTAATGAGTTTATACAAAGGGAAGGATTGGAACTTAATGTTATGGGCGTTGATTGGTGGGTTATAAAATGAGAGAGCAGTTTGTAAAGACAGTAACAAGCATTGGTAAAAAGGATAATAGCCTTGTTGTCTTAACAGCAGATATTAGCCATTACAGGTTAGAGCCATTTGCTAAGGCTTGCCCCGGCAGGTACTACAATGTAGGCATCTGTGAGAACACCATGACTACAATGGCATCCGGCCTTAGAATGGTAGGTCTAATACCGGTTATACACTCCATGACTCCTTTTGTGGTAGAGAAGTGTTACGAGCAGATAAAGCTGGATCTGGCCCATCAGGAGCTTGGCTGTAACATAGTAACTACAGGTGGCGCATTTGACTACTCTACATTAGGCGCTACCCATCATTGCTATACTGACTTTGCGCTATTGAAGCCACTACCTAATACAAATATATTCTGCCCAGGTAGCAAGCAAGAGTTTGATCAGTTATTCAGGCAGGTATATAAGAATAATAAGATAAACTATTTTAGGCTATCTAATAAATCCCATAGCTTAAAGCTGGATGCTACAGTAGGCAACGGTGTGCTTGTAAAGGAAGGTAGCCGCATGACAGTTATAGTAACAGGCGGCCAGCTGGATAATGTAGTAAAGGCAGTAGGCAAAAAGGATGTAGAGATTATATATATACATACTATAAAGCCCCTTGATTGTAAGCTAATAGCACAAAGCATACAAAAAACAAAGAATGTATTAGTAGTAGAGGAACACAGCAGATATGGTGGCTTAGGGGATGAGGTGTTACATAGCTGTAACAATAATATTATATGCCGCAACATGGCTATCCCAGAAACATTTATAAGAGAGTATGGAAGTTATGAGGATCTATGCAAGCACATAGGATTAACAGAAGCAGATATACGAAAGAAAATCAATGCTCAATATTCCAAAAAGCTATAACTATATCAGCGCATTCTTAACATTTGCCTGTAACTTCAAATGCTCATACTGTATCAACAAATACAATGGTCTGTATAAGTATAAACTGATGAGTCCAGAGCAATGGGCTGAAGGCCTAAACAGAATAAAGACAAGGCCAGACTTACCGGTTACTATCACAGGTGGCGAGCCTACAGTTTATAGAGGGTTTTACAGGCTTATAGATGGCATAAGGAAAGACCTGCCATTAGATCTTTTAACAAATGGTAAGTTTGATATAGAACAGTTTAGATATAAGATAGGCCCTTATAGATTTAAGCGTGAAGCTAAGTATGCTTCTATAAGATTTTCTTTTCATCCCGGCCAGACGAAAGCATTAGATTTATTGTGTGATGTGCGCTCATTGCAAAAGGCAGGCTATTCTGTGGGCGTTTGGGCTGTTGATACTAATAATTACAGCGTGGCAAGGGCAATGCTTATGGGCAAGGGATTAGGCATAGACTTTAGGCTGAAGGAACTTTTAGATGAAACGCATGGCACTTATAAATACCCAGATGCTGTAAATGGGAAGCGCAAGAAGTGCCTATGTAAGCCAAGTGAAATGCTGATAGCCCCAGATGGCAGGCTGTTTAGATGCCATTATGATCTATACCATGGCATCAATTCCTATGGGCATATACTTGATAAGGATGTTAAACTACCTACTACATACCTGCCATGTGATAACTATGGGCTTTGCAATCCTTGTGATATTAAGCTCAAGTTTAATAGATTTCAAGAAAAAAATTGGTGTTCTGTAACTATTAAGGAAATAAGATGATTACTTCAGAAGCTAAATTAAGATATAACAAAAGATATTACGAAGCACGCCCTTGGAAAAGGCGTTATGATAACATTGTAGCGAGATGCCGGAATGGGAGATATGCTGATAAAGGTATTAGAAACTTCTTAACCCTTGAAGATGTAGCTTATTTATGGGCGAGAGATAGAGCTTATCGTCTTAATCAACCAAGCATAGATAGGATAGACAACAATGGCGATTATGTTTTAGGGAATTGTAGGTTCATAGAAAAAAGCGAGAATAGTCGTAAGGACAAAATAGGAAATAAGAGAGGACCGCTTACGCAGGAATGGAAAAATAATATCAGTAAGTCAATGAAAAGGGCAATGCAATTAAAATGGGGGAACAATGAAAAATAAAACTAATATTGATATGTCCGTGGGGGATGTAATTGATAGGCTGACTATTCTCAGCAGGAAGATATTTTTTGGAGAAGAAGGAGCATACAAGGAGCATACTACCTTATCAGAGGGAATTGATAAGTTAAACATTAAACTATCAGGTGCGCTGCTGGCTTGTATCATAAGGATTGCTCAGATGAACTTTGAGGTATGGAATAGAGAAAATGCTTTCAGGCGTGGTGAGGATATGAGTGCAGAAGATGTTAAGAAGATGATGATAGAGGTTAGGAACTTTAATAGTAAGCGAGTAGAATACAAAAACGAATTGAACCGACTTACTGAAATGGGTTGGCGCGAGTTTAAGGTGCAACACAGGAGTAGATAGTGAACACAGTAGTAAAGGCAGACAAGCTAAGGGCTGAGGTTGTAAGGGTAGCCACAAGGAATAAGCAGGGCCATATAGCGCCATCTTTATCATGCCTTGATATATTAACAGTATTGCATTATAAAGTAGCAAAACCGCAAGATACAATTATATTATCTAAAGGCCATGGATGTTATGGCCTTTATGCTATATGGGCAGATCTGGGCTTACTTGCTAAGAAGAAATGGGAGAACTTTGATATGCCCGGCTGTGTAGATGGGTATGGATCATTAGGCCATGGGCTACCGGTAGCGGTGGGGGTAGCTTATGCTAATAAGAAATTAGGCAACGATAATCATACATGGGTAATAGTAGGTGATGGCGAACTTCAGGAAGGCTCTAATTGGGAAGCATTAAGTTTTATGTATCACCACCAATTAACTAATATAAGTGTTATAGTAGATGATAATGGCTTACAAGCTATGGATTATGTTGATAAGATATTATACCAAAATATATTCCATAGATTTAAGGGCTGGGGTTTTATGGTTTATCATTGTGATGGCCATGACCATAAGCAATTATACAGGTGGCTTGACTCAAAGCCTATGATTTTGGTTGCTACTACTACAAAAGGAAAGGGTGTGCCATATATGGAAAACAGGGCCGAGTGGCACTTCAGGTGTCCTGATGGTAGATAGAAATACCATTATAGATAACTTAGTAGATATATTTGAGGATAAGAGATATTATCTTTTGGTATGCGACTGCGGGTTTGCTAAGATAGATATGCTTATGAAGCAATATCCTAATAGGGTTATTAACTGCGGTATAATGGAGCAGGCTACAGTAGGCATAGCAGCAGGCATGGCCCAGGCAGGACTAAAGCCTATAATATATTCCATAGCCAGCTTCATAGCATTTAAAGGCTTAGAGCAGATCCGAAATGATGTAGTGCTTATGAATAGAAATGTTAAGATAATAGGTAATGGAGTGGGTGATTTTTTCAAAGGCTTAGGAGATTGCCATTGTGTATATGAGGATGATATAGCTGTTATGAATGCAATTAAGATGCCTGTATATAATGGCAAAGAGTTTGATATTTGGATAAACAGCCTAAAACCGGGGTATATAAGAGTATGATAAGCGTTATAGTGCCATCATATAATGAGCCTAAGATACATGATCTTGTCAATGAGATAGAGCAGGAGATAGGCCCGGCTCAGATAGTGATATACAATGACCGTTATGGCAAGGGCAAAGGCTATGCTATAAGAGAAGCCTTAGAGCAGGCTACCGGTGATTACTATATCTTTATAGATGGTGATAGAGATATACCGCCAAGAGAGATATTTAAGATAATATTTTATCTTAATGAGTATGATATTGTAGTAGGCAGGAAGGCTCTGCCAAGGAAGCTAAAAAGGAAACTGCTTACCTTTTTATCAAGGATATGGATATGGCTGCTGTTTAGAATAGAGGTTGATACCCAGACCGGCATCAAAGGCTTTAACTATAAGCCAGAGTGGAAAACAGATGGCTGGGCCTTTGATATAGAGATACTGTACAAAGCCAGAAAAGACAAAAAGACCATGCAGCAGATACCTATACATGCTACAGTATCGGATGGCAAGAGTTTTAAGGATATACTATCAACACTAATAGATACTATAAAGATAAGGATGGGGCTATGAGAGTATCAGTAGTAATACCTAATAATGGCCGGGATATATCGCAGATAAGAGAGTCTATAGGCGATATGGTAGGTGTTGAGATACTTGAGATAGATGTAGGTATGGAGAGATCAGCCCAGCGCAACATAGGAATAGAGCAGGCTAAGGGCAGATATATATTTATATTAGACAGCGATCAAGTACCTACGCAGGAGCTAATAATGGAGTGTGTCAGCATAATGGAAGATAACCCTGATGTAGTAGGTGTATATATACCCGAGCATATAGTAGGAGATGATTGGTTTACACGCCTGCGATACTTTGAGAGGCAGTTTTATACAGGCACTTTGGTAGATTGTGTAAGGTTTGTAAGAGCCAATAACTGCCCTAAGTTTGATGAGAGTATGTCAGGCCCGGAAGATGCTGATTGGGATTTGAGGATAAAAGGGCTAAAGGTTATAGCCAAAAATCCATTATACCACATGGATGATGTATCTTTCAAGAATTATATTAAGAAAAAGGCATATTATTCTAAGAGCATGGATAGATTTAAAAAGAAGCATCCGCAAGCGAAAGTACTTGACTTTAAGTATAGATGCTGGACTGTATTTACAGAGCGCGGTAAGTGGAAGATACTGCTAAGGCATCCTGCAATGACTTTAAAGCTGATATTCTTATTGCTGGTAAGAGGGATAATATATAAACTAAGATGAAGATAATACTGTTCAATCCATATTGCAGCTTTGATAAAACAGCTTATGTATTTTACCGGGCATCTGTGCCTTATGGGCTATGCAACATAGCAGCCTACCTAAAAGATCATGGCATATATGCAAAGATATATGAGCTTGGTGTGTTTGATGAGAATGATGTTATTAAATATGTAGATCATAAGCGCTGCGGCATATCTGATATAGATATATGGGAGATTATAAAAGCAGAAGATCCTGATATAATAGGCATATCTACAATGTACACAGTATTTCATAAAGATTATGTAGAGCTTATTAAGCTGATAAAAGCTCTAAACCCTAAAATCCGCGTGGTTGTAGGTGGCAATCATGCCTCAAGTTTTCCCCACCGAATGCTTGAGGCAGGCGCGGATCAGGTAGTAGTAGGCGAAGGAGAGCAGGCTTTCATGGATATAATAGAAGGCAATAGAGATCCGATAGTGCAGAGAGAGTTTATAAAGGATCTTGATGGCCTGCCTATGCCGGCCTATGATATGATAGATTTTATGCGGTATATAGAAGTAAGCAATCCTTTTATGATGGCAAGCCCTGGCGCTGGCATAATAAGTAGCAGAGGTTGCCCTAACGACTGTGTATTCTGTACAGCTAATGGAGTATGGCAAAGGAAGTGGCGCGCTAAAAGCCCAAAAGCAGTAGTAGCTGAGATGCAGGTTTTGATATGGGCCTATGGTATAAAAGAGTTTCACTTCTTAGATGATAACATGGCTGTAAGCAGGCAAAGACTAAGAGAGATATGCGAGCTTATAATAAAGCGTGAGCTTAATATCAAGTGGGCTACTCCTAATGGCATACCATATTGGTTGTTAGATGAGGATTTACTAAGGCTAATGAAGCGCTCAGGATGCTACCGGCTTACCTTTGGCATAGAGAGTGCAGATCCTTTGATGAGAGAATATATAGGCAAGAACTACTCTTTAGATAAGGCAAAAGAAGTTATAGAATATGCCAATAAGATAGGCATGTGGACTATTATTACAAATATAATAGGTTTTCCTTATGAAACAGAGAAGCAGATAAGGCGTACAATAGACTTTGCCAAGGACTCCGGGGCTGATTTTGCTACATTCTTTACACTATTACCGCATCCATCAGCAAGAGTATATAAGGATTTTGTAAAAGAAGGCCTGATAGACAAGGATGATATGTTTTCAGCCTTAAATGAAGGCGGTTGTAAGACAGTAAACTTTACTAAGCAGCAGATCAAAGACTTCCAACAGCAGGCATACAATGAGTTTGTTGAGCATAAGATGTGGCAGTATATAAAGAAGCCCTGGCTATTACTTCAAAAGATACACTCAATAGAGGATTTGCTATACTTAATAAAGGTTGGCTGGTTTGGTATTCAGATGAAGCTAAGGCAGGGTAAGAAGATAGCTACAAGCAAAGACTATATATATGGGAAGAAACAATATGTCAGAGCATAAGATAGCCATAATATTAGTAAACTATAATGACAGCAGATTTCTGATAGATGCTGTAGGCAGGATAGCAGCTATGCAGCCGGATGAGTTTATAGTGGTAGATGATGAGTCCACAGATAACAGCATGGATCTTTTAGAGTGCCTGCAAATGAAGTATAATTTTAAGGTAGTAGTCAATGAAGGTGCTAATGGGCCATTCCATTCAAGCCTTAGAGGTTGCGCTGCTACAGATGCAGAGTATGTAGCCTTTTTCTCAGCAGATGACTACCCTAAGCAGGGCTATTTTAAGGCCATGAAGCAGGCTACTCAGGATTATCCTTTTGTAGATCTGTTTACTTGCAATGGAGATGTGATCCGGGAAGGCCGGCTATACCATAGAACACTATTCCCATTTACAGCCTATGTATCACCGGATTATGCCGTTAAGATACACAGGGCAGGTTTTGCTAAGAACCTTAATCAATGCGGCTTCCTTATGCGCAAGGAGCTGGTAGAGAGGTGCTGGGAACAGGGCGGTAAAAATACAAAGGTAAACTTTGATGGCATGTGCGCTTACTTTGCAGCATTTCAAAAAGGATTTGTAAACTTAGGAGAGAGTTTAACAGTTTATAGATCATACCCTAACAGCTGGGGTGCTACCGGATGCAGTAAAAAGATAATACATGCTACAAAGATGCACAAGATGATGTATGCCAGATACACAGGTGTATTTAAGAGGGCCACAGAAAGCGGTATATGGGAAGATAAGCAGCGCAGGAAAGCACTATTTGCGCTATGGGCCATAATGAAGATGCCTAAGTGGGCAAGGTTAATATTCTATAATTGGTTTTATAGTTATGATGAAAGGATAGAGAAGCTATGAAGCAGTGTGGAGTTTATGCATTCTTTGATGGGGATAGATGTTTATATGTTGGCAGATCTAAAAACTTAAAAGAGCGTATAGCAAAATATTTTTACAAGTCAACAGGTAGGTATTTTTTTGACTCTATAAATAAAGATGCTTATTTTGCAATACATAGAGCAAGAATAAACAATAAGTTAAAAATATATATACACGAAACAAATGATTACCAACAAGCCGAAATAGATTTCCATAATATATTAAAACCAGAGTACAACAAAGTAACACCAGGTATTTTTAACTATACTTGAAGGAGAAGCTATGACTATACTATTTATACTGTTTATAATTATTTTTTTTATTTTAGTAATGAAAGAGGAAGATAAGGAACACAGAAAGTTTTTGGAAAATAGGCATAAACACAAATGCGAAAATTGTATAAACTTTAAGGAGATAAAGAAGTGAAAGTTGATATAATAAGCAAGTTGCATCACAGTACCAGCAGAGATTATTTAGGTAGGATGGTAAATGAAAAAGTAAAGTGCATGAGGGTAGCCCGGAAGTTTGGTAAAGAGTTTTTTGATGGAGAGCGCAGATTTGGATATGGTGGCTACCGCTATGATGGCAGGTTTAAGCAGGTAGCAGAGGCATTAGCCAAGAGATACAAGCTCACCAAGAAATCAGAGGTACTTGACTATGGATGCGCTAAGGGTTTTTTAATAAAAGAGCTTCAGGATGTAGTAGGCTGTAAATGTTATGGCTATGATGTGTCAGGCTATGCCCTAAAGAATGCTGTTGTGCCAATAGTAAAGCCTGATCCAAGGCAGACCTTTGATTTGATAGTATCTTTAGGTACTGTACATAACCTAAAGCTAAAGGATTTAAAGACTATACTGCAATACTTTGAGCTTGCAGCTACTAACAGCTATATCACAATAGATAGCTATCGCAATATCCGGGAGCTGTTTAACCTGCAATGCTGGGGCTTAACATGCGAGCAGTTTTTCATGCCAAGAGAATGGCAGTTTTTATTCAAGGAGTGGGGATATACAGGAGATTATGAGTTTCTGTTTTTTAAATAAGGGGAGAAAATGTATTATTCAAAATTAAAGATATTCCATCACAGGGATAAGCTGGATAGTTTTAAGACAGGCGAGGTATCAGCACCGGTAAATGTAAGGATAAAGCCTACTAACAGATGCAATCATAACTGCTCATACTGCTCATACCAGAACAGCTATGGCCAGCTGGGCAAAGATATGGAAAAGCAGGATAGCATGCCGGCTGATAAGCTAATGGAAGTAATAGCAGACTGCGATAACATGGGCGTTAAGGCTGTTATATTCTCAGGTGGTGGAGAGCCATTAGTATATCCGGGCATAGATAGAGTGCTGGACTTTGTAGGCTCAACAAATGTTAAATCAGCTCTGCTTACTAATGGCGTATTGCTTAAAGACAAGATAGCAGAGAGCGCCTTAAAAGCCTGCTCATGGATAAGAATATCCATGGATGGCTGGGATAGAAAGAGTTATAGCGAGTATAGGCGCTGTAAAGAGGCAGATTTTGATACTTTAATGGCTAATTTAGCCTCTATATCTACATATACAGGGGATTGTGTAGTAGGTGTAAATATAATAATAGATAGGAAAAATGCCGATCATGTGTATGATATGGTAAAGATGGTGCATGATTTAGGCATAAAATCTATCAAAGTATCACCTTGTATTATCAGCAATAAGGGCCGGGAAAACAATGAATACCATCAAGATTTATTAGGTACTGCCATAGAGCAGGTGGCTAAGGTAAGAGCAGAGGGAATTGAGATATATAATTCTTATCACTTACAGCTTGAGGGCTTTCAAAAGAATTACCATTGGTGTCCTTACATACAGATAGTGCCTATCATAGGAGCAGATTGTAATGTATATACCTGCCATGATAAAGCCTACAACAAAGATACAGGCTTATTAGGTAGTATAAAGGATCAGAGTTTCAAAGACTTTTGGTTTAATGGCCGGCAAAAGTTTTATAAGATAGATCCTTCAAAGCATTGCAATCACCATTGTGTGATAGATGCCGGCAATAGGATGCTTATAGAATACTTAGATGTAGAACATAAGGAGTTCGCTTGATACTCAATTTAGGAAGCGGTAAAAAGAAATACATAGAGGCTGTCAATGTAGATATAAAGGCAGGCCGGGGCGATATGGTAGTGGATTTGTCAAAGTTTCCCTGGCCCTGGGAAGATAATAGCGTTGATGGCATACATGCTTCACATATCATGGAGCATATAAAAGACCAAAGGGCCTTTGTAGATGAGTGCAAAAGGATATTAAAGCCCGGTGGCTTCCTGCGCATAGTAGGCCCGCATGCTTCCTGCGTAACAAGCGTAGGTTGCCTTGAGCATTATAGGACTTATAGTTATAATGCTTTTAAGGATTATATTAAGGGCTTTAAGACAGTAGAGCAGGATCTGCGCTGGTGGTATGAGGAGATAGATGCAGAAGGCAATGTGCCTGAGTGGATGCATGGGCCTATAAAAATAATGGATATATGTATAAGGTTTATAATAGCCATAGTTACGCCAAGAGTATTTGAGAACCTATTTTGCCCGGCCATACAATGCCGGGAAGTGATATGGAAGGGTATTAAGAAATGAAAATATTATACAAGCCACATTACTATTCCCAACAGCGCCAGCATGAAAAGAAGGCCAAGATCTATCCGGTCAGGATGGCTATGGAAGCACAATGGTATCGCAATATGGGCCATACAGTATATTGGGATGAAGCCGCTCCTGAAAGTGTTGATAGACAGATAGTAGAGCCAGAAGGCCTACCATTTTTAAGTTTGCCACAGCCAGACAGAGTGTTTACCTATGCTAAGGAATACACCAGCGGTAATTATAAGCACCTACCGGGTACTCATATTATGGCCGCGTCTGGCTGCTGGTGGGGTAAGTGTGAGTTTTGTGTAGAGAAGGGCAAGAAGTATGAGGTAAGGCCGGTAAAGGATGTAATAGCAGAGATAGCAGAGTGCAAGCGCTTAGGCTTTAGAGAGATATTTGATGACTCAGATACATTCCCGGCAGGCGATTGGCGCTTAGAGTTTTGCAGGCAGCTTAGGCCCTTAGATATAACCTTTAGCTGTAACATGCGATTTGGCACTTTAAAAGATAATGATTTTCTATGTTTAAAATACTCAGGATTTAGGATGCTATTATATGGCTTAGAGAGCGCAAATCAATTTACATTAGATAGAATAAACAAAGGTATCAATGTAAATGATGCCTTAGATGAGCTTGTCAAAGCCAGCAGCTATGGCCTTGAGCCTCACATAGCAGTAATGTTTGGCTATCCCTGGGAAACAGATCAAGATGCAGAGCATACATTAAAGGTAGTACAATTCTTATTGCGCAAAGGCTTTGCTAAGACAGCCCAAGCCTCATTCTACAGGCCACAGCTGATGAAAGATGGCGATAAGGCCCACAAGAAATACATCAAGCGCATATATCATGCAGGATTTTACCCGGACTTTTGGATAAATAAAATTATTGATATAAGAAGCATAGATGATATAAGATACATTTGGAGAGGAATTAAATCATGGCTTGGAAGATAATAATCATACTTGCTACCACAGTATTGATATATGCACGCGCTACAAGATGCGGGTATGTATCAGATGATCTACCGGCAGAGCGCAGAAGGGTAGATAAGAAAACAGGCAAGGATGAAGCCATCTGGCAATCATCACCATCAGGTAAACCTAAGTATGACCATTTACTTAGTATAATAGTGCATGCTGTATGCGCATGCTTTATATATACTGCGTTAGGTGCTAATGATATATCATTCATGGCAGCGCTATTGTTTGCAGCTAACCCGGTGAACAATCAAGCTACTGTATGGATCTCAGGCCGGCACTATGCATGGTGCGGGCTGTTTATGATGATGTCAATGACCTGCGTATGGAGCGCTCCCTTTGCTATGATAGCGGCTACTGTACACCCTACAGCATTCTTTGCGCCATTTGGATTTATAGGATCTGCGAGGTGGTATCTGATATTCTTTTTGCCGATAGTATGGTTTATACATTATAAGCATTTAAAGACAGAGGTAACAAGCCGCAGGGGTAATGAAACAGTAGCGTTTGATAGGAAGCTAAGCTGGGAGAAGCTCATCATAGCTATTAAGATCTATGGCTTCTACTTTGGCTTATGTGTAGTGCCATTTACGCTTACATTTTACCATGCTTTCATGCAGAGTGGTGCTGGTGGCGGCAATGATATTATGAAAAAGAAGGCTATCAGGCTTGATTGGTGCTTCTGGCTGGGCCTTAGCTTGATAGGGTATTTGTTATACTCAGCTATATTTAATTGGACTCCCATAAGCTGGGGCATATTCTGGTACTCATGCGCTATAGCCCCATACTTAAACTTATTCCGCATGCAACAGGAGATAGCTGAGCGCTATTGCTACATAGCTAACATAGGCGTTATGTTTGCGCTGGCTAATATACTGCCATTTCCTGTGTACTGCTTTGTGTTTGGCATATATGTAGCAAGGCTTATGATATATATCCCGGCATACACAGATGACTATTGGTTGATAGAGCATTCTGTAACTGAAGATCCGGCAGCTTGGTTTGTATGGTATATCAGGGCGCATAAAAGGTGGCAGCAGCAATCATACCGGGAAGCGCTTAACATGTGGGTAATGGCCAAGATGCTTTCACCTAAAGAGTTTAAGATACTTTATAATATAGCCATAGTGCTAAAGTTTTTAAAAAGAGATGGTGAGAGCTTAGAGTATATGAAGATGGCTGAGGCTAACATAATACCGGGCCAGGAGAAAACAGCCGAGGTGCTTATAAACAATTACAAGAGAGGAAAGTATCACTTACTGATATGAACTTAAAGCAGGCATTTCACTTAAAACATGAGATATTCACAGAGCAGGCATACCAAGATCCTACTCTTATGCCGGATAGATATGTATTTATACTTACCACAAAGTGCAATCTTAACTGCCCATACTGCTATCAATCAAGAGATCATAAAGATACCATGACTAAGGCAGATTGGATAAAGGTATTAAACCAGCTGCCAAGATATGCCAGGGTAACATTAACAGGTGGTGAGCCATTGGTATATAAAGACTTTAAGGATATATTTGCCATAACAGCAGGCCGCTTTGACTGTAACATTATTACAAATGGCACCTTACTTACTACTGATCTTATAGACCTCATGCTATCATTTACCCGCTTTAAGGTACTTAGCCTATCAATCAAGAATGAAAAGATGATGCGATACTTTATAGCACAGCGCAACAAGAGAAAATCAGATGCTATCTTAGATGCCAAGACTACAGTTGTAGATGATCAGGATCTAATGAGCATACATAAAGAGTATATGGATATAGGTGTTGATACTCATACCCTGCAATTATTAAAAGGATCTCCCATCCAGCATTCAGATACAATGGTAGCCTTTGATGATATATTCAAGCCCAGCAAGGCGCATGTTTACAATGAAGATACCAAAAAAGCCATCAAGCGCCTGAAGGGCCAAGTGTTTATGCACCCTAAGATATTTATCAATGATGCAGATCATAACCCTAAGCGTTATAAGCCCTGTAAGTTTGCATTCTCAAGCGTACATATAAACTCAGATGGCGAGGTTTTTCCATGCCTTGCAGTATCATGGGGTAATGTCAAAAGGCGTGCGTTAAAGCGTATTATACAGAGCAAGCAGGCTTTGCGCTTTAAAGATACTATAAAAAAACAAGGAACAGTTGCTGCGTGCAACAGATGCGGATGGTTAAGATGAAGGCTATAATAATATCAATATCAAGTGATATAGGCGCAGCTTTAGCCAAGCGCTGGCAAAAGAGAGGCTATGAGATAACAGGTACATATAGAACACCTAATAAAAACATAGACAAGCTGAATGCTAATTTAATCAGCTGTGATCTATCTGATGATGAAAGCGTTATGTGGGCAACAGATGAACTTAAAAGAATTGGTAACAACTGGGATATATTAGCAATGTGTCCGGGTACTCAAGAGCCGGTAGGTTTATTTCAGGATCATAACTTTGATGACTGGGCTGAGTCTATCACTATAAACTTTACTAATCAAATGAGAATACTTCACGCGCTTCTGCCTTCCCGCAGCAAGAGAGCAAGAGTATTATTATTTGCAGGCGGCAGCATGAACAGGGCTACAAAGTATTACTCAGCTTATACAGCATCTAAGGTGGCTTTAGTGAGGATGACAGAACTACTTGCTCTTGAGATACCTGATACAGCATTTACAATAGTAGGCCCTGGCTGGGTAAAGACTAAGATACATGACTCTACACTAAAGGCCAAAGAACGCGCAGGCCAAGATTACAAAAGAACAGTAGAGCAGCTGGCAAGTGATAGGTGTACTCCAATGGATAAAGTATTAGATTGCTGTGATTGGATATTATCACAGCCTAAAGAGGTAATAGGCGGCAGGAATATAAGCGTAGTGGCTGATGAGTGGGGTACTGAGAAATTATCTCATAGTTTAAGGGAAAGCAAAAACAAGTTTAAAATGCGGAGAGTGGAATAGCCCACGTCATAGCTGAAAGGATTAGGTTATGATACAAGAGGAATTGAGGGAGATAAAGGAATTTACACGCCTTAATTTATATCAATATAGAGTTTTTAGCATATTAAGTTTTCTAAGTAGTTTATTGTTTGGAATTGCTTGTATAAGGATTGGTAGGGATTTAATGTCGTTACCATTTCTAGCACTAGCTATATTTTTTAGTTGGTTACCACTATGCTTTAAATGGGAAGGAGATTGGTATGAAGGATAAGGTAAAACAAATAGCAGAAAGGGGGAAGATATGAAATATATTGGATTAGTTTTAATATTTGTTGCAAGCCTTATACCATCAAATGAACCTAAGTGGAAGCAGATATTGATAGGGATAATGTTTATAGTTGGAACTGTTATTTGGATAACACCATAAACCCCCTGAAAGGATTAGGTTATGAAGCCGTATTATTTTTATTATTTATGTGAAGATGAGGGAATTATCAGAATAAAAGAAAATAGAAAACCATCAAAAAACACAATTCCTAAATCTTTTACTTGGGTAGTAAGGGAATATTGTAATTCATCAAATAGTGGGAAATGGATTATGCCCTGCTATCCTGAAATTACTTGGAAAAGATTATCACAGTTACAATATATAGGGAAAACTTTAACCAAATAACACAAAGGTGGCTCCCTGAAAGGATTAGGTTATGATACAAGAGGAATTAGATAAGATACTATCAAAATCGTTATTAAGGGTAGTAGAAGATGACCAAAATACATTATGGGATATAAAAAGGGATTTAGCCCAAGCCATCACCAAGCTATTCGTAGAGAGTTTAGGCAGAGCAAAACATTTTAAAATTGGTCAGGGCGAAGGATACGAAACCCAAGAAGATAAGATTATAAATAATTATTTAGACCAAATAACACAAAGGTGGTTGAGATGATACAAGAGGAATTGAGTAGGATAATAGATGGTGCTACAAAAGATATAGAGGGTAATGACTTAACAATAGATGATGGAGATAGAAAGCATCTTGCCCAAGCCATCACCAAGCTATTCTTAGAGAGTTTGCCTGAGAAGAAAGAGTTAAAAATAGAATATCCAAATGATTATGATTGGAGAAGTCATACTAAAGAAGGCTTCAATCAAGCAATTGACCAAATAACAAAGAGGTGGTCAAAGTGAAGAAATGGGATAGATCATTAGGTACAAGCAAGCGGGAGCAAGGCATCATCACGCCTAAAGCTCCGCAGAACCGGGGCAAGAAGATCAGGCCTCAGAAGGAGAAGGATCATGGCAAGAGGAAAAGGAGCATGTGGTGGCAAAAGGCGCTTAGATGGCTCAGGTGGTGGAAAAGGTAACAGAGGAACTTCAAGGCAGCCAAGAAAAAAATAGCTTATATAGAAAAAATATCTTGACAATATACTATATATAGTGTATGTTTAAGGTAGAAGGGTAGCTCCCTATCTATATACTTTTTATAAGCGAGTGAGGTGTACACCGCCTTACTCGTTTTCTTTTATAGGAGCAAGATGCAGATTAAGCAGGTTGAACTAAAGAGTGCAAACATTAAAGCATTAGCAAGCATGGATAAAAGTGTGCGGCTTATTTTTGATATAAACTTAACAGAAGATAATGAGGTAGATATAAACAAAATACATACATTCTTATACAAGCCTCTAAAACTGGAGATACAAGAAGATGAATATCGCTAAGAAGCAATGTATGAATGACAAAGCAATTAAGAGTCTGTTTATACAGAAGTGCTGGAAATACCTTGATGATAACTTTCATAAGTTTAGTCAGGGCAATAAGATAAAGATTGCTTTAGAATTAACTAAGAAGGATATTCCTCAAGTAGTAGAAGGTGAGATAAAATATACCAAGATGACTATGATTACTGTTGAGCATAAGCCATTGGAATTAGATCTTGGTGAGGATATACCACAACCAATAAAGGATCGTATGCATGATACAACTACCTAAGATATTATCTGTGCCTGAAAAACTAATGGCATTGATACTCAAGATAAATGAGTACAGATATTTCTTAGCAGAAGGTGGTAGAGGTGGTGGAAAGAGTCAGGCAGTAGCCCGGCTCTTTTTGTATTTAGCAGAGCAGAAGCATCTTAGAATGGTATGCGGTAGAGAAACACAGAACAGTATCAATGAGAGCGTTTACTCACTCCTTGTAGATCTAATCAGGACACACAACTTAGCATTTGATGTATTCAGTACTAAGATAGTGCATAAGGTAACAGGCAGCACAATAAACTTTAGGGGCTTCCGGGAGCAGGGAGTATTTAATATCCAGGGTATGGAAGGTGTTGATGTACTATGGATAGATGAAGCTCAAGCAATAACTAAGCAGACCTTAGATGTGCTTATTCCTACCATAAGAAAACAGAAAGCCAAGATATACTTTACCATGAACAGACACTTAGAGCATGATCCTGTGTTTGAGTTCTTAGTGGGACGCAAGGATTGCCTGCATATCCACATAAACTATGATGAGAACCCATTCTGTACTGATGCACTAAAGAATGAAGCTGCTGAGTGTAAGGCCAAGAGTATGAAGGATTACCTGCATATATGGCAAGGTGAGCCATTGCTGCAATTAGAGGATTGTGTATTTACTTACCGGGAGCTTAAAGATACATACAAGCATAAGCATACGCTAAGAGAAAACTATGGGCTACGCTTAGCAGGCTTTGATATAGCCAGATATGGTGATGATAGATGCGCAGCTGTAATAGTACAGCAGATGGGAGCATTACATTGGGAGATGATATTTGCTGATCAATGGGATCACATGGATTTAAACTATACCACAGGCAGGATATTATCCACAACTAATGCACAGAATGTTAATAAGGCTAAGATAGATGAGGATGGCATTGGCGCTGGGCCATTAGATACACTCAATAAGGGCAGAGGCTTAGTTATGTTTGAAGGCTTTAGAAACCCACAGATCAACTATCGTGATAATAAAGAGTATGCCAATCCCAGAACAGCCAATGTTTATAAGCTAAAAGAGATGGTAACAGCAGGCCATATTGTAATAACAGATGAGGAAACTATCCGGGAGCTATGTACTCTAAGATATGAGTATGACCATTATCAGCGCAAAAGACTAATATCCAAAGAGAAGATGCGCAAGGATGGCATTAAATCACCTAACTTAGCTGATGCGCTTATTATGGCAGTAAGTATGATAGGTGAGATAAACTATCAACAAATGGAGCAATTCCAAACAATACAGCCGGCATACAGCAAAGAGGACAATCTATTTGCTACAGCCGGCATAAGATAAGGAGAAGGATATGGCATTATCAACAACAGCTGCAACATTATTAACCATAGGAGCTGGCATATTAGGTGGTAGTGCAGTTTATGGTGCTAACAGGCAATATGTAGCGAGCAAATCTCAGGCCTCAGCAGCTAAGGATGCAGCTAAGGCGCAGAAACAAGCAGCTCAGGCAGATGCTGATAGAGCAGCAGCATTAGCACAAGCTCCTGAGATAGCAGCAGCTAAGGCTAAAGAGGGCATTAAGAGGCGTAGAACAGCAGCTTCCAGATCACAATCAGTAAGAACAGATCCTCTTGGCGTTGGCGGACAGGCTGATATAGCACGCAAATCATTGTTGGGGTTATGATTGTTGAGCGCTATTCTGATAAGTACAAGGATGACATCAGGCGCATAGTGCAGTCATTTCAGGATGAGTCGCTTGCAGGATATGGGTTAAGTTTTGACACAGAAGCTCTTTCAAAGACAATAGATGAACTAAAGGATCAGGCCTTCATGCTGGTAATAAATGGCCGCTGTGAGGGCTTATTAGCAGGCAAAAAGACAAAGACTCCGCTGAGTGATGATCCTATATGGCATGAGGTAATATGGTATGTAATGCCTGATCACCGCAAGTATGGAGTGAGCCTGCTGAAGAAGGCAAGGCAGATACTAAAGAGTGAAGGGTTTAAGGCAATTATAATGGTATGTATGCACAATTCAAAGACAGAGAAGCTCTTTGATCTATATAACAAGATGGGCTTTGTAACAATGGAAACTCATTTCATAGGGAGATTATAATGCAGATAACTGAAAAGGTAAAGCCGCCTAAGATACAGCCTGAGAGGGCAAAGGATAAGATCCGCAGGTTTAAGGAACTGTTGGGCCAGAGAGAGAACTTTGCAAGCTATTGGCAAGACCTGCATGAGTATTTCTACATTGAAAGCCCGGACTCACAGAAGGCATACTATCCCGGTACTGAGCTTGATACTAATAAGCTTTATGACTCTACCACATTAGAAGCACCTGATATACTTGCATCAGGCTTTATGAACTATCTTACCCCGCCTACAGCCAAATGGTTCAGGCTAAGAAGCAAAGATCCGCGCTTAGTGGACAACAAGGAAGTAACTGACTTCTTGGATGATGTAGCTGATGAGGTATATCATACGCTTAATACCAGCAACTTCTATGAGCAATCATTCCCTAACTATAAATCATCAGGCGTATATGGCACAAGCGTACTCTTAGAAGAAGATGATCTTCAAGATGTAGTGCGCTTCTACTCATTGCCGCTTACTCAGGTATGTATCGTAGATGATGCCAGAGGGCGTGTAGTAGCATATTACATAGAGTTTGAATATACTGCATTTCAGGCTGCAAGCAGATGGGGCGAAGATGCCCTTACTCAGGTACAGCGTGAGGAGCTATCAGGCCAAGATCAGAACAAGAAGCATAAGTTTCTACTCTACATAGCACACAGAGAAGCCAGAGATGTTACCAAGACAGATAAATCCAACATGCCTATTGAGGCTACATGGATAGATGTTGAGAATGAGAAGATAATGGAAGAAGGCGGCTACTTTGAAATGCCGGCCATGACACATAGATTTGACAAGCGCCCATTCATTCCATGGGGCTTTTCACCTGCCATGAAGGCTCTACCATTTGCAAGGCTCTTAAATGCCATAGCCAAGACTAATCTAAGGGCCATGATGAAGCAGACTGATCCGCCAATAGCGCTACCTCACAATGCTTTTATAATGCCATTTAATTCTAACCCCAGAGCCTTAAACTATTACAAGAAGAATGTTATGGACAGCGCTAAGGATATATTTAGCTTTGCTAACTTTGGTGATCCAAAGGTAGGTATGAGCGCTGTTGAGTATTATACGCAGCAGATAAAGAGTTTATTATACAATGATATATTCCTTACCTTTGAGAACATAACTAAGCAGATGCAAAACCCAGAGGTACAAGAGCGCATCAATGAGAAGATGGCTATGCTTGGCCCGGCTGTAGGCAGATACATGGGAGCTGTACTTAATCCTATTATCATAAGGACAATAGGCATATTAGAGCGCAGGGGCAAGCTACCACCTGTACCTGATGCTTTAATAACCAATCCTACCTTTGATATAGACTTTGTATCTCAGCTTGCACAGGCACAAAAGAGAAGTGAGCTATCAAGCCTAATGAATGGCCTTAGCTTAGTAGGCCAGATGGCACAGTTTACACCAGAGGCCCTTGATAAGGTAAATCCTGATACAGCCATAGATGAAGCATGGGATATACTTGGCGCGCCTGTTAAGGTATTGCGTGATGATCAGGAAGTATCTGATATAAGAGAAGCAAGGGCTGAAGCAGCTGCTCAGGCCCAGCAAGCACAGATAATGGAGAGTAGCGCTAAGGTGGCTAAAGATGTAGCAGCTGGTGAGAAGGATCTTGCTGAGGCTGCTACTAAGAGCAAGGCGAGGTTTGCACAATGATAAACTTAACTGATATAAGACAGGTAAAGTCATTACAAGGACATATAAAATCTACTTTCGGTGGCCCATCAGGCGAGGAAACCCTGAAGTTTCTTGAGCAGGCCTGTGGCTGGTACGAGAGTATCTTTGATCCTCAGAGTAAAGATAGGATCTTAATAAATGCAGGAAGGCGTGAGGTAGTAGCTACCATCAAGACCTTCCTAAACCATGAGCCAGAGCATATAGTCGCAATGGCAAAACAAAAGGAGTCTTAAATGTTTGGAATACTGGATAACATAAGTCCATTATTTGGACAGCTTATGCCCAGGCTTGGTATGAGTTTTGCAGATGATGCAGGAGATCTAACAGGAGATGGCGCACCAGAGGATATACAATCAAAGCCGGAAACAGCACCAGCACCAGCACCAGAGCCGGCTAAACCAACAGGCTGGAAGTCAGGCTTACCGGAAGATATTGCTAAATCACCATTAGTACAAGGCTTTGAAGATACACCAGAGGGCTTAGAGAAGATAGTTAAAAGCCATCTAAACTTAGAGAAACTATTAGGCCATGAGAAAGTGCCTTTACCTAAAGGCCCTGATGATACTGAAGGTATAGCAAGGTTTAATAAGGCTATGGGCGTACCTGAAACAGCAGATGGATATAATCTATCTGAGGTTACATTGCCAGAGGATCTAAGCAGCATTACCTTTGACAAGGGCAAGTTCGCAGAGATAGCCAAAGAGAACAACCTTACGCCAGATCAGGCTAATGGCCTATGGAAAACATATACAGATATGATGGGTAAGACCTATCAGGATCAGGTAAACAAAGTCAAGGCTGATATGGCAGAGCGCGCTAATAAGCTCAGATCTGAATGGGGTGATACCTATGCAGCCAATATAGAGCTTGGTGAGATGGTAGTGGCTAAGTTTGCTGATGATCAGGATATGGCTGATTTCATAACAGCAGCCCTGAGCAAAGATCCAGCAGGCCAGAAGTTCTTGGCTAAGATAGGAACACAGTTTGCTGAAAACAAAGTAGGCGATTTCCAATATAAGCGTCATGCTCTTAATGCTGAGGAAGCTGCGGATGAGATAGCAAAGATACAATCAGATCCTAATCATCCATACAATAATCCTAAAGCTACTGAGAAAGAACACTTAGCAGCAGTAGAGCATGTGAATAGATTGACAGCAATAAGTATGAAAAGATCCGGATAAGACAAGCATAGGCCCTTACCCGGTAGCAGTATTTAGTAGGGCAGGATAAGCTGTGAAGCCCCTGCAAATCGTGCAGTACCTTGTGCGATCCTCTTTCAGAGGGCAGTCAAACAAGCAAGAATATTAACCAAAAACTGAAAGGGGAAACGCAATGGCTGATACACAGAATGAAATATATGCGCAAGCGTATGGCCGGAACATCATGCAGTTGGCTCAACAGAAATACAGTAAGCTACTTAATACTGTATATATGAAGCCAAATGTAAGAGGTAAGACCTTCTTTCAAGACCAGATCGGTGAATGGTCTATGGAAACGAAGGGTGGCAGAAATGTAGCAACACCGAACAACGATCCAGCATTAGCAAGGCGTATGGGTACTATGCTTGATTACCATGATGCAAGACTACTTGATCGTGGTGATGAGCTAAGATCCATATCAGATCCAAGAAGCGCTTACACTATTGCGGCAGCCAGATCTCTTGGTCGCAAGATTGATGATGTAATAATTGCAGCAGCAGTATCAACCAGCACAAAGAGCGGTGAAACAGGCTCTACCACAGCACCTACCACAACCACAATCCTCGCATCAGCAGCTAATATCACTCTAACCAGCATTCTATCATGGAAGAAGGCATTAGATGATAATGATGTAGAGATGGAAGATAGGTATGCTGTAATAGATACACAGAGCTTATCCTCATTGCTGGATGTAACAGAGATAGGTTCAGCTGATTATAATTCAATAAGAGCGCTTGTAAAGGGCGAAGTAAGCACCTTCTTAGGCTTTAATTGGATTGTATCAACAAGACTATCTGAGCAATCAGGCCTGATAGGGCTTGTGTATCAGAAGTATGCTTTATGTATGGCAATGAGCGCGCAACCAATAGTAAGAACTGATGAGAGAGAAGATCTATCATACTCTTGGCAGATCTACTATGAGCTTAATTGCGGTGCAGTAAGGCTTGAAGAAGATAGGATCAGGAAGATCATAGAAGGATAACCGGTTGTAGGGGCGGTATAGCCGCCCCACAAACCACCGCTATAGGCGGTAAAGGAGTTATGATGGCAACACTAAATGGTACAAATGTAACAAAATATGATGCTGGTGGCTCAGGCGACAACATCATATCGGATGGCTATATCAAAAGTGTAGAGAAGGTGTGGATAGACAGCTATACGCTTGGAACTTCAGGCCTTACATCAGCTACCTCTATATGTATTGGTATATTACCTGAGAACGCAAGATTGACAGATATAGTAGTGCATCTGCCTATACTTGGAGTAGCATTGACATCCGCAACATGTTATTGCTGCACCGGTGCTACTGTAGATACAAGCACATTCTTTGGCACATTAGCGCCAGATGGGCTACCTTCAGCTACAGCATTTGGCCCGGCTACAGCAACAACTGTCAGATTAGCATCAGGGTATATGAACCCAACGCTGCCAACAGGAAGTACTACCAAAGTGTATATCTCTATACATCAATCTGATGGCAAAACAATGGCTGGTACAGGTGCTACTATCAGAAGTATATTGAAGTACACATAACAGGGCCAACGCGCAGTAAGCGCGAAAGGAGAAACAGAAATGGCTACTTTGAATGCAACAAATGTAACAAAGTATGATGCAGGTGGAAGTGGAGATAATTATATCTCTGATGGGTACATCAAGTCTGTAGAGAAGGTATGGATTGACTCGGTAGCTACCGGCACTACCGCTCTCGGAAGTGATGATACGCTTCTGCTTGGTTATGTACCGAAGAACAAGAAGATCACAGAGATCGTATTACAGATGCCAGCAATCAGCACAGACGAAGGATCATTAGGAACGCTGTTCTTAGGATCAGCGGCTACATTCCTAATGACTGCAGGAAGCTGCTATCTTGGTGCTATGAAATCTGATGACTTCTCAGCTGCGGTATTTAACCCTAATACAGCGACAACCTTGAGGTTACAGTATGATAAGTTTGCTACTGTTACCAATAAGAGGGTTGGTATCTATGCTAAATTGGTTATGGCCAATGGAGCGGATGTCAGCGAAACCGCTGCTACTATTAGGAGCATCATACGATACACA